>ERZ1023886.347-NODE-347-length-19257-cov-8.396000_pt1 | contig 19257 bp, 15 predicted proteins | sample MGYA00380395_ERZ1023886 | MGnify/ENA primary metagenome ERZ1023886 (study PRJEB33179, sample SAMN07449002) | human gut metagenome | biome: Human-gut; feature: Human associated habitat; material: Faeces | host: Homo sapiens | place: India: Bhopal | collected... | reverse complement strand
GTTGAAATTCATTGTATATTTTGTTTTATTATATGCTTGTTGTTAAATATGGGTGTAAAATTACTAAAAAAAATCCAAATAGCACCATTCTGGAGCCTGTAAACGGTATATTAAGTGTGTTTACCGTTGTTACAGGACCAAAATACTATTGCAGAGGTGCTGAAGAACAAGCATTTGGTGCACGTATACGTATGGCTTTAGCAATAGTCGGAGCAATGCGGTCGACTGTTGCCGGGGTTGTTATACGTTCAGCCTTTACTCCTGCTCCATACAATACGATAGGGAAGGGGATAAATGCTGCACGTGAAAAATAATTTTCGTGACTGTCTTCGTTTATTATTTGCCAACCTGGAGCGGTTTCTATAATAAGGTCGCCGCTAACAGCTGGGTTGTATGGACTTGTTGTTACGTTGCGCACGCCTGCTGTCAGTCCGAGTAGCTCTTTCGAGCGTGTTATTACATCCGTAAAACTGATATGGCGTTGCTCTATAAGCTTGCGGTCAAGATAAATTTGGTTGTGGAAACAGGTTTCCACATATTTAGCTTGTCCGTATATAGCACCTAGGTACATGTTAAGCAGATTGGCGGTGCGGTTGATGTAGAATGTGCCCGACGGTATGCGGAATCGCTGATAGTCAACCTGTTGTTCGTCTGTATAGCCTGTACTTGTAAGTACAAACATCACCTTATCGCTGCCTACATTCTCCTCAATACGCTTTATTAGAGATGCAAGTGTGCGGTCAAGCTTTACATATATAATCTCCATTTCCGACTGCCATACGGTGGCATCGGTACCTTTGGCCGATAATGTTACCGACAACATATCCGTGATGTTGTCGCGTCCCATACCCATTTGTTTAACGCAGGCTATAGACATATCGGCAACAGCATCATTGTCGCCCGTAGTTCCCCTGGTGCTTGCGTTGTTGTATGTTCTTACAAGAGCCTGTGCTCCCTTTGAGTAGTAATTGGATGTTGTCCAAAGATTGGTCTTGTCGTTAACCCAAAATGCTCCATCAGCAGCATGACCTGCCGACAGTACCGCAGCATCCTTCTCTTGCGCCACAGAGTATACAATAGCTGCTCCTTTGGTAGATATCTTCAGCTCGTCACCTACAGTTGAGGTGGCAATCTTCTGTGGAGACACACCATATGTATTGTCGTCTGTACAGAATACAGGGCGCAATGTAGTGCGGTCGAGCCATTGTGTGGCTACTATATTATTATAATGTGGGGTAGTGCCAGTAGCTATCGAGGCTATGGCAGATGCGCGGTCAACAGGCGCAAACGGATAGCTTGCGGCCTCGTACACTCTGCCTTTTTGCAAAAGACGCTTGAAACCTTCTTCGCCGTACAGAGGAGCGAAATGCTCAATATAGTCGGTGCGCAATTGGTCTACAGCTATATTCACGACAAGTCGTGGAGCTGGTTGTAGGCTTTGCGCCGACATCTCGGTCATATTGCCGAGCAGTGTCAGCAGGATTATGGTTGATAAGTATCTGTTCATTCTTTATTGTTGTATTTCATAAATATGTATACTACTTGCCATATCTTAATAGCAAAGATAATGCCACAAACATCAAACCCTCGGCATAGTCTTGGAAAAATCCACCTATGAAGAAGATTAACAGGCATGTGCACCATGTCTTAATCCACCAATTTCGCTTGCCTTTTCGTATAGACTTTATTGTGGGAACAATCGCGAATAGCGATAGTGGATTAAGCATAAGTATCTGCAAATTGAGGCTCACTGTAGGGTGTTGCGAGAAAACCATTGCCAAGAGAATGAGTCCGCATAAGCCAGTGGATAGTAGCAGTATGAGGTCTAACCACCAGTAATTAGACTTGCGCAAGGTTTCTATTACCGTAAGAATCACCACAGTCAATGCTATTGTCAGCATACATGCAAATGGAGACAATGGAAACGAGTCGTTGCCTACATCACTTGTTCGTGGCAATACCCATGTGTCTGATGTCACCAAGGGTCGGTTTGTATTATTGTTTCCCTTTATCTCGGCTTTGGCAAAGTCGTTTGCCAGATGTTCGGGCAAGAACTGTTGTTCTTCACGAGTGGTAGGCTGGTCTGCCTTAATGCCAAGAAGAAGGTCGTTGCCGAATCGTGCCCAACGATGAGTCTCGTTATATTCGTGAATCATCTGTCTGAACGTGCGGCTACTGTCTATCTTGTTGTGGTATGTCACTTTGCCTTTGATGTGACTTAGTATTATGTCGCGGGCGCGTGTTGTGCAGTTGTCGTAGAAGTAGTTGTATCTGTATACGCGGTTCTGCGGCTCATAATTGGTGTATATGGCATCAGCGATAGCCTTCTTCTCCTCATTGGTTAGGTTTAGCACTTGCTGGCGTATGCCACAGCCCGAGGCTGCATAGTTTGACACAAAGTCGCTGAAGTATTCCATACCCATCTCGTAGTCGGTCAGTCCGAATACAAAGCGCAATACAAAGAAAGGTTTACCAAACGAGAACATGCCATAGTTTACAGCAAGGTCGGTTCCGTGTGCCCGGTCGTTGTATCTTATTGCAGTATGTCCATATAGGCTGTATACGTATGGTCGAGGACCGCACGTGAGCAAACTAACTTCGACAGAATCGAGATATGAGTCGGCCTTTTGTGTCTGGCTAAGTGCTGGCAAATTATTTGTTAATAACAAAAAAAATACCAGTATAGTATGTATTATTTCCCTTTTAAATCGTTTCATGATGCAAAAATAACTTTAATTTCTCAGTTAGCGTGCCTTTATTTCGTTTTTTTTCAATAATTTTGCAACCAATTGTTCCGATAGGAGTAAATATGGAGCATAATGCCACCTATTATATATAATGTGTATGTAGATTGGCATAGAAAGACATACATCAAAAAACAAGATTTAGAGAACATGAAGAAAATACTCATTACCGCTTCCATGATTGCCACATCACTCGCTGTTCTGGCTCAAAGTGGAACAAACTCTCCTTACAGCCAGTATGGCTTAGGCACTCTTGGCGAACAGGCAGGAGGTTTTAATCGTGGAATGAATGGTTTGGGATTGGGCTTCCATGAGCACAACCAAATTAATAGTCTTAACCCTGCATCGTATGCCTCTATCGACTCGCTGTCGTTTATTTTTGACGCTGGAATCTCTGGACAGATAACCAACTATAAGGAGGGTGATGTTAAGGTTAACGCTCAAAACGGCAATTTCGAATATGTGGTTGCCGGATTCCGTTTGGCAAAGCACCTTGGTGTAAGCTTTGGTATCTTGCCATACACCAATGTGGGTTATAATTACTCTAACACACAAAAGATAGGAAGCTCTATAGGTTCAAGCTCTTCAACAACCTATTCTAACACATATACCGGAACAGGAGGTTTGCATCAAGTATACTTGGGTTTTGGCTGGATGCCAATAAATGGTTTGGCTGTTGGTGTCAATGGCTCTTATCTGTGGGGCAACTACACACGCTCTATCGTAAACTCGTACAGCGACAATTATGTCAATACGCTTTCACGATATTACACAGCGTCTGTCAATAACTACAAGCTCGACTTTGGTGTGCAGTACACCCACAAGCTTACAAAGAAAGACGAACTTACACTTGGCCTTACATACAGCTTGGGTCACAAACTTGGTTCTACGCCACAGTGCAAGGAGATATCAAACAACTCGCAGACAGGCGTTGCCGATACCACCATACATAAGGGTACATCCGATTTGGCAATACCTACTGTTTATGGTGTAGGTCTTATGTGGAATCACTCTGGATCGCTGAAGGTAGGCTTAGACTATACTTTACAAAAGTGGTCGTCGGTAGATAGTCCTCAATATCAGGGCATGTCCGAGCATGGTCTTGCATATAAGGACCGTCACAAGTTTACCTTGGGTGGCGAGATTTGTCCACAAGAGAACAGCCGTAAGTTCTTTAGCCGTGTGCATTACCGCATAGGCGCGTCATACGCTACCGACTATCTTAAGATAAACGGACAGAACGGACCAAAGGAGTATAGCGTTAGTGCAGGCTTTGGCATTCCTATCGTTAATGGTTACAACAACCGCTCGCTTCTTAACATCTCCGCTCAATGGGTGCGTCAGGATTGCAAGACATTCGTTACCGAGAATTCGTTCCGCATCAATATTGGCTTGACCTTCAACGAGCGTTGGTTTGCCAAGTGGAAGATGGAGTAAAAAAACAAGTAGATAATGGCTTTGAAATACAGCAAGTACATATTGTTATGGATTGTAGGCATTGTGCTTATGGCCTCGTGCGAGGAGCAGAAAGAGCATACTGCCCCGGCTGTGCACGACCGCGACTCTGCTTCTATGATGATTAGTTACGGAGTAAATACCTTGATTTCTGATTCGGGAGTGATAAAATATCGCATCGTTTCTGAAAGATGGGAGGTCAATACTGTGCGCAATCCGTCGCGTTGGATATTCGAGAAAGGACTGTTCTTTGAGCAGTTCGACGAGAAGTTTCATGTGCAGTCGTATATACAATGTGATACTGCCTACTATTACGACCAGAAGAGATTGTGGGAGTTGCGAAGCCGTGTAAGCATACTTACCAAGGACGGTTTACGTTTTACAAGTCAGCAGTTGTTTTGGGACGAGTCCAACCATGAGCTCTATTCTTTTGTACCTTCCAAGCTTGTAACACCCGACCGAACGCTTGAGGGAACTTACTTCCGCAGCGATGAACGTATGACAAAATACACGGTATCCAATAGTAAAGGCTCGTTTGAAAAAGCCGATATCGCAGGTAGTGGCGACACTATAGCCAGCGCACCAGATACGGTTAAGGCTGCTGTACGTCCGCAGGTTCGTCCTACAAGAAAGATTCAACGATAAATAATAAATATTAAGACAATAGCACAGGGCAGAACGTAAGAATTCGGCCGTGTGCTTTGTTTGGTTATTAATCAATCAAATATAAAGTGGAAACAGAGATACCTCTATTAATCTGTATTGCCATAACAATGGTTCTGTCGGGATTCTTTTCGGGCATGGAGATAGCATTCGTGTCAAGCAACCGTATGCTTGCCGAGATGGATCGTGAGGACAGTGGACTGTCAGGCAAAATAATATCGGTGTTTTACAGCCATCCTAATGGCTTTGTCAGTACAATGCTTGTTGGCAACAATATAGTGCTTGTAGTGTACGGTATATTGTTTGCCCAGTTGTTCGACAATACACTCTTCAGTTCTTTGGACGAAGGTGCCAGGGTTACAGCTGACACATTGTTGTCTACGCTTGTGATACTGTTCACAGGGGAGTTCTTGCCTAAGATTCTGTTCAAGAACAATGCCAACCGACTACTTTCTGTATTTGCGGTTCCTGCATACATTTTCTATATATTATTGTGGCCAATAAGCCGTTTCTCAACATTCCTCTCCAAGTGTCTGCTATATGTCGTAGGTATAAAGATGACGGCAGAGAATGATGATGAGGGATTCTCAAAGGTCGATCTCGACTATCTTGTGCAGTCGAGCATAGACAATGCGCAGAGCGAAGACGACATCAACGACGAGGTAAAGATATTCCAGAATGCGCTCGATTTCTCCGATTGTAAAGTGCGCGACTGTATGGTGCCTCGTACAGAGATTAATGCAGTCGACCTAAACGAATGTAACATACAGGAGTTGATGCAGAAGTTTATAGAGAGTGGCAACTCAAAGATTATAGTCTACGAGGACGATATCGACCATATTGTTGGCTATATACACAGTTCGGAGATGTTCCGCAATAAGGACAAGTGGCGCGAGCATGTATGCAAGATGCCGTTTGTGCCAGAGACAATGGCAGCACAGAAACTTATGCACATCTTCCTTCAGCAGAAGAAGAGCCTGGGTGTTGTGGTCGACGAGTTTGGCGGTACAAGTGGTATTGTTTCGCTCGAGGATATAGTAGAGGAGATATTTGGAGATATTGAGGACGAGCACGATAGCGACAAATATATTGCCAAGCAAGTGGGCGATCACGAGTACTTGCTTTCAGCCCGTCTTGAGATAGACAAGGTGAATGATCTCTTTGCTATCGGACTGCCCGAGAGCGACGAATACATGACTGTAGGTGGATACATCTTGCATGAATATCAGAACTTCCCGAAACTTAACGAAGTTATCACAATAGGTCATTTCGAGTTCCGTATAATGAAGAGCACAATGACAAAAATAGAGTTGGTAAGACTAAAAGTTAATCCGTAAAGGCAGATTTTTGGTTAAATGTGCCTAAGTTTAGTAATAAATTAGTATTTTTGTACGCATTTTGTGTAACATGGCACAATCTATAGCTATTGATAATAAAAATAACAAATAAAAACAATTAAAAAATAATGGCAGCATTAGGAAAAATCAGAAGCAAAGGCGTCTTGCTGATATGCATCATCAGCTTGGGTCTTTTTGCGTTCATCGCCGAAGAGGCGTTCCGTTCATGCGAGTCGTCAAGCAATGATGCGCGACAGCAGGTCGGAGAAGTTTTAGGTGAGAAAATCAACGTTACAGAGTTCCAGAAGCTCGTTGACGAGTACACCGAGGTAATTAAGATGCAGCAGGGTCAAGACAACCTTAATGAAGACCAGCTCAATCAGGTTAAGGACATGGTTTGGAACACATATGTTCAGACCAAGCTTATCGAGAACGAGACCAAGAAGCTCGGTCTTACCGTTACAGATGCCGAGTTGCAGAATGTTCTGACAGAGGGTACCAACCCTATGCTTATGCAGACTCCGTTCGTCAACCAGCAGACTGGTCGCTTTGACGTTAATGCTCTTAAGAAGTTCCTTGCCGAGTATAAGGCTCAGGGACAGGCTAATCCGCAGCTCGCAAAGCAGTATGACACTATCTACAAGTATTGGACATTCATCGAGAAGACTCTTCGTCAGCAGCTTCTCGCACAGAAGTATCAGGGCTTGTTCGCTCATTGCTTCTTGAGCAACAAGGTAGAGGCTCAGATGGCTTTCAACGATCAGAATCAGGAGAGCCAGATACAGCTTGCCGCTCTTTCTTACTCAAGCATCGACGACAACAAGGTTCAGATTTCTGACGCCGACCTTAAGGCTAAGTATGACGAGGTTAAGGGTCGCTTCAAGCAGTATGTAGAGAGCCGCGATATCAAGTATGTTGATGTTCAGGTTAAGGCTTCGGCTGCCGACCGTGCAGCTTTGCAGAAGGAGTTTGCTGGCTATAGCCAGGCTCTTGCTTCGGCTACAGATGCCTCGGACGTTGTACGCAAGAGCACCTCATTGGTTAACTATCTTGGTGTTCCTGTTTCAAAGGATGCTTATCCTTACGATATTGCACAGCGTCTCGACTCAATGGCAGTTGGCTCTACAAGCAAGGTATTTGAGAACAACTCTGACAATACTCTTAACGTTATCAAGCTTGTGTCTAAGCAGTTGCTCCCTGATTCGGTACAGTATCGTCAGATTCAGGTTGCTGGTGCTACAGCAGAGGAGAGCGCTAAGCGTGCCGATTCTATCTACAATGCACTTAAGGCTGGTGCCGATTTCGAGGTAATTGCCAAGAAGTATGGTCAGACTGGCGAGAAGACATGGCTTACAACACGTCAGTATCAGAGCGCCCCGTCGCTCGACCATAATACTAAGGATTATATCATGTCACTCAACACAATGTCGGTTAACGAGCTTAAGAACGTGGCTCTCTCGCAGGGCAACCTCATCGTTCAGGTTGTAGACCGCAAGGGCATGATCAACAAGTATGTTGCAGCCGTTGTAAAGAAGAATGTAACCTTCAGCAAGGACACTTACTCGGCTGCTTACAATAAGTTCAGCTCGTTTGTAAGCGCTAACCTTACTGCCGACGCTATCGTTAAGAACGCTGCTAAGGCAGGTTTCAATGTACAGGAGCGTAAGGATGTTACTACAGCCGAGCACAATCTTGCTGGTATCCGCAGCACACGCGACGCTATGCGTTGGTTGTTTGATGCTAAGAAGGGTGATGTTTCTCCTCTCTACGAGTGTGGCGACAACGACCATCTCTTGGTTGTAGTTCTCGATAATATTAATAATGTAGGCTATCGCTCACTTGATGATGCTCAGGTTAAGGAGTATGTTAAGGGCGAGGTATTGAAGGATAAGAAGGCAGAGATGCTTATGGCTAAGCTCAATGGCGTTAAGTCAGTTGCAGCTGCCAAGGCTAAGGGTGCTAATGTTTCAACTGTTAATCAGGTAACATTCGCTGCTCCTGTATTTGTTCCTGCTACTGGCGCAAGCGAGCCTGCATTGAGTGGTGCTGTTGCAGCTACTGCTAAGGGTAAGTTCTGCAAGCTTCCAGTTAAGGGTAACGCAGGTGTTTATGTGTTTGAGGTTACAAACAAGACACAGCGTCCTGGCAAGTTTGATGCAGCTACCGAGATGCAGAAGCTTCGTCAGAAAGAGATGCAGATGGCTGGCAACTTCATGAACGAGCTTTACATCAAGGCTAAGGTTGTTGACAACCGCTACCTCTTCTTCTAAGATTATTATATTAACAACATAAAAAAGAGTCTGAAAACGCAATTGTTTTCAGACTCTTTTTTTTCTGACTTCGTCATCCTGTCACCCAAAATTCTTCGTAAAAGAGTTTGTCTTAGCCAATGCAAGTACCTTGTCTACGCTCATCTGAATCTCTGAGACTTTCAACATGCTCTCCAATTCCTTGTATACTTTATAAGTATGCGGTTGAGATATTTCACTTGAAAAAATGTGTATATAGAGGTGTAAATACTAAAATTATATTAATAAATATTTAAAGTATATTATTTTGATAAATAATTTGTATTTATCTCATTTTTATAGTTGATTTTGCAGTATCTTACATAATTACAGAGCCGTAGGACATTACGGCATATTTAGGATAACTTCTTATTTTTTTAGTATAAATTACATAATAAAATTACAGATTACAAAAACGAGATTATGAAGAAAAGTAGCTATGAGCAGCCTCGTATCACTATCTACGAGGTAGAGACTACAGCCATACTTGCAGGCAGTGGCGGAACAAATTCTGTACCGAGCAATGATAATAGCTTCAGCTTAGAGAGCGATGAGCTTACAAGTGGTGACCGTGACGACGTTTGGGAGTAAGACTTTTATTTGTTTCAACACAGAAAAACAATCAATCAACATGAAGAAGATATTGTATTCAGTATTTATGCTGGCTACAATGGTGCTTGCTGCGTGCAGCAGCGACGACACCACAGAGCCGGACGTAAAGCGTGGAATGGTGCTCAAGGCTAATGTTGAGAACACCGACACCCGTGCCACAATCACCAAAAACAAGGACGTGTGGAAGTTTGCCTTTGCTAAGGATGACATGGTGAAGGTAGGTAATGATCAGGTGGAGGGCTACTACACCTTCACTAATAACGGTACCGAGTTCGCAAGCGCCGATGCCAAGCAGACTACAGATGCTGCCAATTGGTATGCTTACTTCCCCAAGGAGACAATCAGCCTGACTAACCAGTCGGGCGACTCCACTGATGTTGCCAACAATTACGCATTGGCTGGTGTTACTGCGACACCTACAACCGGCTCTGACGGCTTGACCGTAACGATGAAGGCGAAGGCAGCTGTGCTGTGTATCGTGGGCGTGAATAAGGACGATATCCTTGACATCAGCGTTAAGACCGCTAACGGCTACGTATCAGGTCTTACTGCTAAGAAGAACTCGGCAGACTTCGACGTGCAGACAAGTGACGCAAAGGTGTCGTTGCTCTCTAAGAAAGGCGCAGGAGTGTACTACGTAGTAGTGCCGGCAGGCGTGAAGATTTCTGTATATAACGGCTCGACACACATGAAGACAACTAAGGCTAACGGTCTTACCGCTGGCAAGTACTACACTCTGTTCACTGGCGAGACAACAGGTAAGGAATTTGCTACAATCAATGGTGAAAAGGTAGAGAAAGAATGGGTGCAGTTGTGGCCCGGTGGTCCGAAGTTCGCTAAAGAGAATGTGAAAGACAAGTTGACTTTTACAGAGGCTTGTAAGACTGGTGATGAGTATGTGTGGGGTGCAAATTGGCGCACACCGAAGGGAGAAGAACTTGCTCCTTTGTATAAGGAATATGCTGTAAATACAGAAAATGTAAGTGCTGTTTATAAGCAATTAAATGGCAGTTATGGTATTGAGTTTACCGGTGTTCAACATGGATATACAAATAATAAAGTATTTTTCCAAGGTGAAGGTAAATTAGATGCTGAAGGTGGAGGATGGTCTTATCTGACATCTACTGATAATAAAGACAGCAAAACATGGAATATTTACTTCCATGTAGGAAAAAATAAAAAGGAAGATGGATCAACATACACAGATATTTATATTTACGAAAGTTGGAATTATACAATGACAAAATATATGGTTCGCCCTGTCCTTGCAGAGTAAGGACATCCACATTACCGTTTAATCGGTATTTATAAACACATAAAAAGCGGTGTGACATGAATGTCGCACCGCTTGTTTCTTTCTTCGTCATTGTGTCACCCAAAATTCTTCGAACTGTACGGTTGAAATTACCCAATACGCCCTGAAAGGGCAGAAGCTCCTAGCCCAGGGCATCGCCCTGGGTAATTATGAACGCAAACCCGCCGCCCTCTGTAAGGGCAAAAGCTTTAAAAACAAACAATAAATAAAGCTTTTGCCCTTACAGGGCGTCTTATTGATTGCTATTATACCCAGGGCGATGCCCTGGGCTAAGAGCTTTTGGGCTTTCAGCCCGTTTCAACCGTATAGTTTGAAATTCTTCGTCAAAGAGTTTGGCGATTTTTTGATGTCTTGCCTACAGCATTGTTTGGGTGTAAACCTCCTTGTTTAGAGGTAGTTTAATTTGTATGGTTGTGATAGTCTTTGCCAATGCAAGCATTTCTTTTGTATGATCAATTGCTGTTTACTGTGGATGGTTTGGCGGCGATGGTGCATATTTGACAGTAAGCAAAAACTCGTTTGATAGCAAGCAAATGTACATTTGATAGCAAGCATAGATGCATTTGATAGCAAGCAAAGAACGAATTTGTATGTTATCTGCGTCGTGTTATGTCGTTTGCTAAGTGGCAGTAATATAAGTCCTGGCAATATCAACCTTAGTTTAAACCTGTATCTTGTATACATTGGTTTCCCGTTTCTCGAATCCAACAGATTGGTATAGCTTGTTTGCAGCCACACGCATAGGGCGTGATGTCAGCATAAGCGAGCATGGACTGTATTTCTTAGTATATTCTACCACATGGTTGACAAGCTTCTTGCCAATGTGCTTGCCTCTGAAGTTGTTGTCCACAACAACATCTTCCACCCAGGCTTTTGTTCCTGTAGGTATTACATACGCGGCAAGAGTGGCCATGCCCACCATCTGGTTGCCAATGTAGGCAAGGAACAGGTGGGTGCGGTCCGACTCAACGATGGTCCGCAACAGCGCTTCGTTCATCTCTTTAGGCGACGATGTCAGTTGACCAAGTAGGTTGTTGATACCGTCGATATATTCGGTTCTAACCTCTTTAGCCTCTATAAAAATCAAATCTTCCATATTTTTTATTAATTGATAATTGCAAAGATACCAAATTTAGTATACCTTTGCAAGTATAATAAGGCAAATAAAGAAGAAATGATAATAGAGTTGTATAAGGCGGGTATGGAAGACTGTCGGACAAAAATGTTTGACAACTTGTCGTTTGTGTCTGCTCCCGGCGACGTTGTTGCTATAACAGGAGGTACTTTACGTGGCAAGTCGGCGCTTCTGCTATCCATTCTTGGTATGAAGCGATTAGCGTCTGGGTGGGCGAGTGTAGACGGCGAACCTGTGCATCCAGCTACATCTGCCTATTACCGACATTTTATGTCGTGGGTCCCGCAGTCGTTCTGCTTTGGCGCCAGTACTGTAAGGGATATTGCCAATTCAATGCTTCGGCTCAAGATAAACAAAGGCGAGGCATATTCGGACAATGATGTGATAGCCGGATTTAACAGCCTTGGGCTTTCGGGTGAGCTGATGAGCCAGCGTTTTTCCAGTCTCGACAATTCGCAAGCCCAGCGTGTGCTTTTGGCACTTGCAGGTGTAAGCAGCCGTCCGGTATTGTTGCTCGACCAGCCAACTTTCTTTCAAGGTGAGACCGAGCGTGGCATGATAGCAGCTTATCTAAGGCAGCCCAAATTTGCCGACACCTCAATAGTGGTAACCACCGACGATCCCTTGTTGTTACAGGTAGCCAATAAGGTGGTGCCTTTGAATGAGTAATTAATACAGAAATAGTTTATGATATCAATGTTAGGAATAGGCCTTATGGCCATATTTATTATACTTCCCTTGCTCGTTGCAAGCATGTTTCGCATAGACGCAGTTAAGACCGTTTTTGCGGCATTAGTCAAGATGCTTTTGCGTGTGGGTGTGTTAGGCGCGGCTGTCTACTATCTTGTAGCAGCCAACAGCGTATGGTTCGATGTGGCTTTTGGCTTAGCCTTTGTAGTCTATTCAATTATAACGGTTGTTGTGCAAGCCAAGTTGTCTGTGCGTATGTACCTGCTTCCGGTATGTGCCGGAATGCTTGTGGCCCTGTTGGTTACGGGCAGTTTGCTGCTGCTTCTTAACAATTCGGTAGACAAAGGCTTCGGTTCTCATTTCCTTCTGCCTGTTATAGCCTTGCTTGCAGGCAGCATTGTAGAGCCAATGTCGCGTTCGCTTTCAGTGTATTATATGGGTTTGCGCCATCACAATCATCTCTACTACTATCTTATAGGCAATGGAGCAACACGTACAGAGGCGCTCAACTATCTCATGAAGCGAGCCATAGAGAAGTCTTTAGTGCCAGGTATGCGCCAGATGTCGAGCCTTGTTGTGGGATGTTCGCCAGTAGTAATGTGGACAATGATAATGTGTGGCGTTGAGGTATTGGATGCCGCCTTCTTCCAGTTGCTCATTGTGCTTGCCGTGTTTGCGGCCTCAGTACTGTCGGTATTTGTGGCTGTATGGACAGCACGCCGCTATGTTGTGGATGGATATGCAAGAATAAAATCAGAGGCAGTTGAAATAGATAAAGTTTCTGAGCAAAATATAGTAAACAATGAACAGAATATTTAGGTTATTAGTAGTTTGCTGCCTTAGCAGCCTGTTGGGTTCGTGCGATGTTGTAGTAAAGCGCATGGACGCCAAGGTTGCTGAAACCAAGCAAGAAGTAGCCCAATCGGCACCTGAGACATACGAGAGTATTGAATTGCCAGCCCCGCTAACGTCTGTGCCCGAACAGATACTTGTACGCAAAGGCTATACCGTGTCTTACAACAAGGATAGACGTGTGCCCAATTGGGTGGCATGGCATCTTACGGCAGCACATCTAAAGGGTAGTGTAAAGCGCAGCGATGCCTCGTTCCACGAAGACGAGGAAGTGCCTATGCCACGTGCCATTGACTCTGATTATGTACGCTCTGGATACGACCGTGGACATATGTGTCCAGCTGGTGACAACAAATGGAGCGCAAAGGCTATGGACGAATCATTCCTCTTTACAAATGTTTGTCCTCAAGCTCCACAACTTAATCGTGGCGACTGGAACGAGATGGAACAGGCTTGCCGCAAATGGGCAAAGGAGAATGGCGACATATATATAGTGTGCGGTCCAATATTCTATAAGAAGCGTGCCAAGACAATAGGCAAGAACAAGGTGGCTGTGCCAGACGCATTCTTCAAGGTGGTGCTAACGATGAAAGGCAATCCTAAAGCCATAGGTTTTATATACAAGAATGGGGATGGCAACCGTCCTAAGGGCGACTATGCCAACTCTGTTGACGAGGTGGAGCGCATAACAGGCATCGACTTCTTCCCGTCGCTTCCAGATAAGATAGAAAAGCAGGTAGAGGCTCAATGCAATCCTGATGACTGGAATATTTAAAGGGATATAGGAGGAAGCAAGGTATATAATGAGATATTAGGGATATATAAAGATAGGATAGGGATGGCGTGCCAATTCATTTGTTAAATAAGATTAATAATATATTGGCTTAGCCGTTATCTATAAATAGAAATTGTATCTTTGTATAATACTAAAAACGAATACAAATATTAACGTTAACATATATTTAAATTATTATGGATAATAATAAAGAACTGATTGCTCAGTGTGAGGAAAGAGCAAAGCTGTGGCTCACACCGGCATTTGATGAAGAAACACGTAAGGAAGTTCAGGCTATGCTTGACAACGAAGATAAGTCGGCACTTATCGACGCTTTCTATCAGAACTTGGAATTCGGTACAGGTGGTCTGCGTGGTATTATGGGTGCAGGTACAAACCGTATGAATAAATATATCGTTGGTATGGCTACTCAGGGCTTTGCCAACTACATCCTTAAGGCTTTCCCAGGCGAGGAGAATCTGTCAGTAGTTGTAGGTCACGACTGCCGCAACAACTCACGTCTTTTTGCTGAGACTGTAGCTGCTATCTTCTCGGCTAATGGCATCAAGGCTTATCTCTTCGAGGGCTTGCGTCCTACACCAGAGATTTCTTTTGCTATCCGTCAGCTTGGCGCAAAGGCAGGTGTAAACGTTACCGCTTCGCACAACCCTAAGGAGTATAACGGTTACAAGGCTTACTGGAGCGATGGCGCACAGGTTCTTGCTCCGCACGATACTGGTATCATCGAGGAGGTGAATAAGGTTACTATAGACCAGGTTAAGTTTGAGGCCAACTGGGATAAGATTCAGATTATCGGTGGCGAAATGGACTACGACTATATGACAGCTGTTCACTCTGCTATGATTGACCAGGACGTTATCAACCGTCAGAAGGATCTTAACATCGTTTACTCTGCTATGCATGGTACAGGTCGTGTTATCGTTCCTCTATGCTTGCGTTCTTGGGGCTTCCAGAACATCAATGTAGTTCCTGAGCAGATGGTAGTAGATGGCAACTTCCCAACAGTTGTTTCGCCTAACCCAGAGAATGCAGAGGCTATGACTCTTGGTATGAAGCTTGGTACTAAGCTTAATGCCGACCTCGTTGTAGCAACCGACCCTGATGCTGACCGTTTGGCTATTGTTTGCCGCGACGATAAGGGCGAGTGGATGATTATCAATGGTAACCAGACTTGTATGATGTTCTGCTACTACATCATCGAGAACAAGAAGAAGCTTGGCTTGTTGAAGCCAACCGACTTCCTTGTTAAGACTATTGTTACCACTGAGGTTATTGCCAAGATTGCACAGAAGAACAATGTAGAGCTTCGCGACTGCTATACTGGTTTCAAGTGGATTGCTCGCGAGATTGCTATTTCTGAGGGCAAGCAGCAGTATATCGGCGGTGGCGAGGAGAGCTTCGGTTTCTTGCCATACGATAAGGTACGCGATAAGGACGCTCCTGCTTCTATCTGCTTGATTTGCGAGATTGCAGCTTGGGCTAAGGACCAGGGCAAGACTCTCTACGATCTCTTGATGCAGATTTATGCTGAGTATGGCTTCAGCAAGGAGTTTACTGTAAACGTTGTTCGCCCAGGTAAGACTGGTGCTGATGAAATCAAGCAGATGATGGCCAACTTCCGCTCTAATCCTCCAAAGGAGCTTGGTGGCAGCCAGATTTGCTTGTGGAAGGACTACCAGGCTCTTACAGCTACTAAGGAAGACGGCAGCGTTGAGAAGCTTGACATGCCTGCTACAAGCAACGTGCTACAGTGGTTCTGCACAGACGGCACTAAGGTTAGCGTTCGTCCTTCAGGTACAGAGCCTAAGATTAAGTTCTATATCGAGGTTAAGGATTCTTCGTTCAAGTGTGCTGGCTGCTACGAGCGTTGCAACAAGGCTGCTGAGGAGAAGATCGAGGCTATCAAGAAGAGTCTTGGACTCAACTAAATAATGTGTTGATACTTTTAAATTAAGATTATATAGTAGGAAAGTCCGCTTAAAAGTTTGGTTTAACATTCATTCTTTTAAGTGGATTTTCTTATTTTTATCACAATCTAACGGTGCCGTTGTTTGTGGTGGCGCCATTAAACTGTTGTATAAATAATGGAATCTATAGGTTATTATATCTTTTGCATCATTGCAGCCGTTGTTTGCTTCTTGCTTATAAAGAAGCTAACTGGTTGTATGATAAAAATGTTGGTTGCGTTTATAGCCGCCGCTATTATCGCTGCAATTTACTTTTTGTATTTCAAATAGAATGGTAAGACTGATTGTTGACAGTGGTAGCACAAAAACAGACTGGTGCTTTGCTATGCCCGACGGAAAATTTGTACGTATAAATACAAGTGGTATAAATCCAGCAGTTCAAGCTCCAGATATTATCGAAGGTATTTTGAACAACGAGTTGTTGCCTTCGCTCACAACACAAGCTATAAATCGTAATGATGTAGGCGAGATATATTATTATGGCGCCGGGTGCACACCCGACCGACAGCCCATAATGCGCAATATGCTTATCCGTACCTTCTCCTCGTCAAAGACAATAGAGGTTAACAGCGACTTGCTGGCTGCCGCACGTGCATTGTGCTTGCGCAAGGAAGGCATAGCATGTATACTTGGCACTGGAGCCAACTCTTGTTTGTATGATGGAGCCAATATCATTGCACAAACTCCAGCACTTGGCTATATTTTAGGCGATGAGGGTAGTGGGGCTGTGCTTGGACGAAACTTTCTTAATGGCATACTTAAAGGGTGGTTGCCAATCGAACTGCGCAACCTCTTTATGTCTGAATGGCAGCTTAATGTTTCTGATATAATAGAAAAGGTGTATCGTGAGCCTTCGCCTAACCGTTTCATGGCGTCTATCGCACGCTTTATAGCAAGCAACATGGATAATTATCCTCAGCTTGCCGATATGGTGGTGCGCAATTTCGAGACGTTTATTGATGTAAACATCCAACCTTACCTTAAGGAAAGAACAAGAGAAAACGTAGATGAAAACGCTAAAAAAATAGCAATAAATGCTGTTGGAAGCATCGCGTTTTATTTCAAACATCAGTTGGAATGTGCCGCAAATAACCGTGGACTTGTTGTTGGCAGAATTGTCAAAAGTCCAATGCAAGGACTTGTAGAGTACCATCTGAGCATGTAAAAACTTGCATTATGTCGTGTTTATATTGCTTTGTTTGCGTAAACAGTAAAAAATGCTATATAGAGATAGCAAATTTCCCCTAAAAAATTTGGCTCTTAACAAAATAGAGATTATCTTTGCATGTATATTAAAAACCAATATTTAATCACAGGAATAAATTAACAAATATAATAAATAGACCTATTAGCTATGAATGAAAAAAGAGTTTATACCTTCGGTAATGGACAGGCTGAAGGTAACGCCTCAATGCGTGAGGTACTCGGTGGCAAGGGTGCCAACCTTGCCGAGATGAACCATATTGGTGTTCCTGTACCTCCAGGATTCACTATCACAACCGATACTTGTAATGAGTATTATAAAGTAGGTCAGGAGAAGATCGTTGAGCTTCTTACTGATGAGGTTAATGCAGCTGTTGCTCATACTGAGAAACTGATGAACTGCAAGTTCGGTGACCCAAAGAATCCTCTTTTGGTTTCTGTACGTTCTGGTGCTCGCGCTTCTATGCCAGGTATGATGGATACCATCCTCAACCTCGGTTTGAACGACGAAGTAGCCGAAGGTATGGTAGAAAAAACTGGCAACCCTCACTTTGTTTACGATAGCTATCGTCGTTTCGTTCAGATGTACGGCGACGTTGTTCTTGGCATGAAGCCAGAGAACAAGGAAGATATTGACCCATTTGAGGCTATCATCGAGAAGGTTAAGCAGGAGCAGGGTGTTGTTCTTGACAAGGACCTATCTGTAGAGTCACTCAAGAAACTTGTTGAACTCTTTAAGAAGGCAATCAAGGAGCAGACCGGTAGCGACTTCCCAACCGATCCTAAGGAGCAGCTTTGGGGTGCTATATGCGCTGTGTTCCGTAGCTGGATGAACGAGCGTGCCATCCTATATCGTAAGATGGAGGGTATTCCTGACGAGTGGGGTACAGCCGTTTCGGTTATGGCTATGGTATTTGGTAACATGGGCGAGACATCTGCAACAGGTGTTTGCTTCAGCCGTGACGCTGGTAACGGCGAGAACCTTTTCAACGGTGAGTATTTGATTAATGCTCAGGGCGAGGACGTTGTTGCTGGTATCCGTACTCCTCAGCAGATTACTAAGATTGGTTCGCAGCGTTGGGCTGAACGTGCCGGTATATCTGAGGAAGAGCGTGCTGCCAACTATCCTTCTATGGAGGAGGCTATGCCTGAACTATATAAGGAGCTTGACGCACTTCAGGACAAACTTGAGAAGCACTATCGCGATATGCAGGATATGGAGTTCACCGTTCAGGAAGGCAAGCTTTGGTTCCTTCAGACACGTAACGGTAAGCGTACTGGTACTGCTATGGTTAAGATCGCTATGGACCTTCTGCACGAGGGTATGATTGACGAGAAGACAGCTATCCTTCGCTGTGAACCACAGAAGCTCGACGAGCTTTTGCACCCAGTATTCGATAAGTTGGCTCTCTCTAAGGCTAAGGTTATCACACAGGGTCTTCCTGCTTCTCCAGGTGCTGCTTGTGGTCAGATTGTATTCCATGCTGATGATGCAGAGGCATGGTACGAGGATGGCAAGAAGGTTATCATGGTTCGTATTGAGACATCTCCTGAGGACCTCGCTGGTATGTCTGCTGCTGAGGGTATCCTTACAGCACGTGGCGGTATGACTTCACATGCAGCTGTAGTTGCACGTGGTATGGGTAAGTGCTGCGTATCAGGTGCAGGCTCTATCAATGTAGACTATAAGACTAAGACTGTAGAGATTGAAGGCGTTGTTTACAAGGAAGGCGACTTTATCTCATTGAACGGCACAACAGGTCAGGTTTACGCAGGACAGATTGAGACTAAGGCAGCTGAGCTTTCAGGTGACTTCAAGGAGCTTATGGATCTTTGCGACAAGTATACAAAGATGGAGATTCGTACCAATGCAGATACTCCACACGATGCTGAGGTAGCTCGTGCATTTGGTGCTAAGGGTATTGGTTTGACACGTACAGAGCATATGTTCTTCGATGACCAAAAGATTGTTGCAATGCGTGAGATGATCTTGGCTGACTCGGTAGAGGGTCGCGAGAAGGCTCTTGCAAAGCTTCTTCCATATCAGAAGGCCGACTTCTATGGTATCCTTAAGGCTATGGATGGTTGCCACGTTAATATTCGTTTGCTCGATCCACCTCTCCACGAGTTCGTACCACACGATAAGGCTGGTCAGGAGACTATGGCTAAGGAGATGGGCGTAAGCGTTGAGGAAATCAAG
>ERZ1023886.345-NODE-345-length-19318-cov-45.965011_pt1 | contig 19318 bp, 20 predicted proteins | sample MGYA00380395_ERZ1023886 | MGnify/ENA primary metagenome ERZ1023886 (study PRJEB33179, sample SAMN07449002) | human gut metagenome | biome: Human-gut; feature: Human associated habitat; material: Faeces | host: Homo sapiens | place: India: Bhopal | collected... | reverse complement strand
CGAGGAAGAGGCGGGAGTTGAACTCTCGTCCTGCAATTACTAATTTTTCCATTTTTTGTATTGTTATTTTTAAATATTTGCTTATTTTGATTCCTCCATCAGATGTTTGTATATCTGAATTCCCTCATCATTTCCATGATGTCATGGGTTTCTGATGCCGGATCCTTGGCATTGAGAATGCAGCCGCTGAGGGCGATGCCGTTAACTCCCGTCTTCATGATTTCGGGGATATCCTCCTTGGTGATGCCACCTATGGCAACGATTGGGATATCGATATTTTCTGCCTTCATCTTCTGGATGATTTCTCGGTATCCTTCAAGACCGAGGATAGGAGAGAGCTTCTCCTTGGTGGTGGTGAAGCGGAATGGACCGCAACCGATGTAATCGGCACCAGCCTCATAGTGAGCCTTTATATCCTCGAAGGTATTTGCCGTACCACCGATGATGAAGTCGTCGCCCAGAATCTTGCGGGCTTCGGCAATCGGCATATCGTTCTTGCCCAGATGCACGCCGTCGGCACCCACCTCTTTCACCAGTTCCACACGGTCGTCGATGATGAAGGTAACATTCATGCTCTTGCACCATTCCTTCACCTTGTAGGCGATGGGGCGCACTTCATTATCAGAGGCATCCTTCATGCGGAGCTGAACCCATCTGCAGAGTCCCGTTATCGCCTCGTGGATGCCATCCAGGTAAGTCATCTTCTCATTCTGGTGAGAGATGAACTGCAGTTGAAAACTGTCTAAAGGTATTTTTGCCATAGCCCTATAAACTATAAACTATAAACTAAAAACTATACCTTATCCTCCGCAGAATGCCTTGACGATTACGATGTCGGCACCCTCCTGGATAAGGCGGTTTTCCCATTCATCACGTGGCACCATCTCGTTGCTGATAGCTACAGCGCAGCCTGTGGCTGGAAGGTCGAGCTCCTGTGCAAGTTCCTTTACGGTCTTTGCCTGAGTCTCTGTCTCTTTGTTGTTGATCATTACTTTCATAATTTTCCTATATTTACATTTATATACTCCAACTTTGTAAACACGGGTACATTTTCTGAAAGATTCTTCGCTTCTTGTCTGGAAGAAGCAGATGGGATTGTACTTAAAATCAGTTTCCTGCGTCAGCATTACCTGCATCAGGTTCAATGGGTATAATCTCAGCCGAATCTATCAGCACCCCGTGATAATTGAATGCAAAAGTAAAGAGAAAATCTGAGATAGACGATAAATTGACAGAAATTTAATCTATATTAACTGAAAGTGATGAGTTTTTGAAGACGTTATGGCAGATGTAGGCATGAGGTTTGGAAAAGGCACAAAAAAAGCGTGCAAGAAACTGGTTCCTGCACGCTTCCGGTATATCGTAACGTAATTACATTCATTTAAGAAGATGCTTTAACTTGGTGCATCTTAACCACTTTTCTAACTCTTTTCGAGTTTACTACTTTTCTAACTCTCTTCGAGGAGGGGGTTATGCGCAAGCGCAACCACGACCTTTACTGATAGCCTCGCCATATAATGTCATGGCGTTCATGTAGTTATCAATGAAGGCCTTCAAAGCCTTCTTGATAGTGTTCATCAAATTTTTCATAACTGTTATCCTTTCTCTTTAATCATGTTAATACTTGGGCTTCTGTTAGCCCTTTTTCATTTTTTCAACAACTTCAACAAGGTGATGGAGTAATTACTTACCCATCTCGATGTGGTTGTTTACATTGATTGCCTTTGCAATCATCACTGCTACTACTGCAAGTGCCATTACTGTTGTCATCATAATTTTTTCCTTTCTCTGTTTTTTTGTGGAGCCGTCGTGTTTCGGACTCCTGTTTCACATATTATCCTGTAACAATCTCTCTTACCTGAAACCTTCCGTCCCGATTGCTCAGAACTTGTTGTTTCTTCTTTTCGAGTGCAAAGGTAATGCCTTTTTTTTGAATATCAGCAACAATGGCATGACAAAATGATGAAAAACGGCCTTTTTTTGACTCACGTCAAGAAGTGGCAGTTGGGGGCTTGATGCAGGTCAACTACTGTCAGCCCCTTTACTTCACGTACTTCAGAATCTCCTTGCTCTTCCTGCTTTTCCTGGCAGGCAGCGGCATGAAACCCTCGGTAAGTCCCGTCTTGTCGGTCATTGCCTGGAACACGGCGGCGGCATAATCTTCCAGTTTCAGTTTCCTGAGTTCCTCGTTGATGGCATCCTCGTCATAATTGTCTGCATATAATAAGGTATGCAGGTCGTCGAGATAGCTTTGCGGAATGTTCTGATGCGGCATACGGCTCTGTATCTGCATGATTTGGGCGATGATGGGCTGCTCCGTCTGCTTGGCGATGGCTTCAGCCTTGCGCTGCTCATAGTCGGAGAGGGTAGTGAGACTGGTGTCGTTCCAGTCGTGCATCATGCCGTCGAGGGTGGTGAGATGACTGTAGCCGAAGTATCGGGTCAGGATGACGCGGTTGTTCCAGCCCAGTTTCATCAGATAGTTTCTCTCCATCGGCGTGCTCGCCACCAGCAGGTTGGCATGCTTGTACATGCTCTTCTGGTACATCAGGGTCTGCATCATGCGCTTCAGATGCGGATTCTGGCGATTGCGCTCGGAGATGTCGCCCAGCGGGCAAACGATGTATGGGATACCCATCTTGCGCGATTTGCTGGCAAGTTGGGCACCCTTTCTTGTCCATGCTCCGAATATCAACACTATGTCGGCATCTGCCAGGTTCTGGCAGATGTCAAACTTCTGGTTCAATGCTTCGATGTAAGGTAGATACATCTGAAGCATTTTCTTCTCCTTGGAAATGAACAAATAGATTCTCATCGTTTTTTTCTCTTTAATAATGTTTTATAACTTATGACTTGTAAAGTCATTCTTGTCTGCTCGCCAGTATCTCATCTTGTTGGCGAGATTGCGCCAGATGATGCCATACTCCAGGAATGGCAACTTGAAGATGGCAATGTCGTCGTCGAAGTGCTTGATGGCCTTGTTGGCGATGATCATGCGGAGGACGAAGAGCAGCAGCAGGGCGAAACCTGCGATGCCGGTCAGAATCCAATTCTGCATGAAGATGGCGTAGGCCAATACGGCTATCGATGCCAGCAGACTGAGATGCGGCATCAGATGGTCGAAGAACATCAGGGTGCGCATGCTGGCAGCACGCTCCAGACTCTTCAGGGATGCCTGGTGATAGAGGTGGGCATTGTGCCAAGCCTTGTTGGTAGGCTCATCACGGGTGAGCCAGGCATCGCTGTCCAGTTCTACGGCGGTATCTCCGAATGCGGCATACTTGTTTACCAGGAAGTCGTATTCGCCACGCACATACTCCAGGTTGCCCTGGTAGCCCTGTTCGCGCATGAAGTCGCTCTTGCGGAACGCCACGTTTGGCATGTGACTGCGGTAGCCATAACTGTGCTGGGCACGGCGAAGCAGATAAAATGCCTTGCGGATGCTGTCGAAGCGGCGAACGCTCTTGGTCTCGTTGTCCAGACTTACGTATCCCAGAACCAGATGGTTAGGGTCCTGGCAGTTGCGTGCCATGGTGGTCAGCCACTTGTCGTTCTCCGGCTTGCAGGTAGGCTCGGTGAGGATAATCCACTCATACTTAGCCGCCTTTACGCCCAGCGTAATCTGCAGCTTCTTGCGGCTCATGTAGCGGGAACTCTCAGGGATATACGTATAGTATAGGTGAGGGTTCTCGGCAGCCATGCGCTTCAGATAGTCCTGCGTCTCGCCATCCGTGCTCTGGCAAACCACGATTACCTGGTAATCGGCGGCATGCTTCTGGTTCAGGAACATCGGAAGGTTACGCTCCAGTTCGGCGAGGTTGTCGTGGGCAGTAATCAATACGGAAACGGGTACATTCGCACCGTTTTCTACATCAGAAGGTTTTGATTCGTTGCTTGAACCATCTTCTGTAACTCCCTCTGAATCAACATCTGCTTCCTCTATCTCCGGAAAGCGCAACGAGCGCAGAAATGGATTTATCAGCGATCCGAGGACTGCCAATAAAACCACCACTGCGCCTGCTATGATAGTAGTTAAACTAATTGTCATCATTTCTTTTTTTCTCGTAATCAAGAAATATCTCTTAACTGTAAACTCTTAACTCTTAGCTGAATTAAAAGTCTTCTGTGATATAGCCCTTTGGCAACTGGCGGCAGTTGTACTGGCTCGCCATGATTTCACCATACGCTCCGGCTGAACGGAGGGCGATGAGGTCGCCACGATGGGTCTTGTTCAAATCAATCGCCTTGGCAAATACATCGCTCGACTCGCAGATAGGACCTACCACATCGTATGTCTCAACAGGTTCGTCGCTAGAGATGTTCTCTATCTTATGATATGCCTGATAGAGGGCAGGGCGAATCAGATCGGTCATACCCGCATCAACGATGGCAAACTGCTTGGCTGTGCCCTGCTTGATATAGAGGGTCTTGGTGATGAGCGAGCCCATCTGACCTACCACGGCACGACCCAGCTCGAAGTGGAGCTTCTGGCCATCGCGCAGCTTCAGTTTCTTAGCGTATGTATCAAAGTAATCCTTGAAATCAGGGATAGGCACACGGTTTGGATGGTTGTAGTCGATGCCCAAGCCACCGCCCACGTTGATGTTCTTCACCTCGATGTGATGAGCCTCCAACTGGTCTTGCAGCTCGTTGATTCGGTTGCAGAGAGCCTCGAAGTCACCCATGTCAAGTATCTGACTACCAATGTGGAAATGAAGACCCAGGAACTTGATGTTCTTCATCTTTGCAGCCTCCTCGATGACGCTCTCCATATCGCGCATGGCGATACCAAACTTGTTTTCTGCCAAGCCCGTAGTGATGTTGGCATGTGTATGCGCACCTACATCCGGGTTGATGCGGAAGCACACCTGGGCAATCTTGTTCTTCTTCTCGGCGAGTTCGTTGATGACTTCCAACTCAGGGATGCTCTCTACGTTGAAGCAGAAGATGCCCTTGTCCAATCCAAGGTTGATTTCCCAATCACTCTTGCCTACGCCTGCATATACAATCTTGTTGGCTGGGAATCCGGCATTGATAGCTGCCTGAATCTCTCCTCCGCTCACACAGTCGGCACCCAAACCAGCCTGGCAGATGATGTTGAGCACCTTAGGGTTGGCGTTTGCCTTCACGGCATAGTGAACCTCAAAGCCCTCGTGCTTGCCTGCCTCCTGGTTGATGACCTTCAAGGTCTGGCGCAACACGTTGGTGTCGTAGTAGTAGAACGGAGTCTGTATCTCCTGAAACTTATCTATCGGAAATGTTCCTTTCATTTCGCTTAATCTTAAATTAATATCTTATTATAGTTAAATCAGAATATATCTCCGCCCCCCGATGGGGCGGAGATATTGAATATGTGATTACTTCTCGAACAATACGTTGCTCAAGTTCTGCAATGCCTGCTTCTTATCTTTCTCCTTGATGAGGAATGAGATGTTGTAGTTAGAACCACCATAAGAAATCATGCGCACTGGGATGTTCTTCATTGCATCGGTAGCGATGGTCTCGAAGCCTACGTTGCTCCAATCCAGGTCACCTACCACGCAGATGATACACATGTCTGAATCTACGGTCACTGTACCATACTTCTTCAGCTCGTTCACGATGTCGTTGAGGTGAGCGTCGTTATCGATACTCATGCTCACACCTACCTCAGATGTTGCAATCATGTCGATTGGAGTCTGGTAGCTCTCGAAAATCTCGAATACCTTGCGCAGGAAACCTGTGGCGAGCAACATGCGGCTACTCTTGATCTTGATGGCTGTGATGTTGTCTTTGGCAGCCACTGCCTTGATCTTGCCACGTACGATGACGTTGTCGATGATGGTACCGTCTGCTTTAGGATCCATGGTGTTCTTCAGGCGAACTGGGATGCCGGCATACTTGGCTGGCTGAACGCAGGTAGGGTGGAGAATCTTGGCACCGAAGTAAGCCAACTCGGCAGCCTCCTCGAAGTTCAGCTGGCGAACTGCCTCAGTGTGCTCTACGACACGAGGGTCGTTGTTGTGCATACCGTCGATGTCGGTCCAGATCTGAATCTCGTCAGCTGGCAGGGCTGCACCGATAAGAGATGCGGTGTAGTCGCTACCACCACGCTGCAGGTTGTCGATCTCGCCGTAAGCGTTGCGGCAGATGAAGCCCTGGGTGATATAAATCTGGTAGCCCTCGTTCTGCTCCATGATGGCAGCCAACTTCTCCTTGATATACTGTGGGTCTGGCTCTGCGTTCTTATCTGTGCGCATGAAGTCTAAAGCGCTGAGCAATACAGCCTTTACACCCTGTTCCTTCAAGTAGTTTACAACCATGTTGGTGCTCATCATCTCGCCCTGAGCCACGATGCTCTTCTCCTCGAAAGAAGTGAAGAGGTCTTTGGTAAATGAGCGGAGATAGTTGAATTCGCCCTGCAAGAACTCACGAGTCGTATTTTTCATCTCCTCGGTAGAGTAGAGTTCTTCTACATGCTGCATGTATTTCTTCTCCAAGTTGTTGATTACCTCGTTGGCGCCCTCTGGATTCTTCTTGTAAAGATAGTCAGAGATCTCAACGAGAGAGTTTGTTGTACCGCTCATCGCAGACAATACGATGAAAGTTGGTTCACCTGATTCTGTAACCAAAGAGGCTACTCCCTTCATGCGCTCTGGTGAGCCTACAGAAGTACCTCCGAATTTCATTACCTTCATAGTCGTAATATTATTTAAATGTTTGATTTTTATTGTTCTTTAATTAATTCTCCTCGCCATCTTCCGTAAGGTCGATGCGGTTGTACTCGTTGGTCACGTCGTGGAGCACGCCGTCCTTGCAGCGATATACGATGCCCGGGAACTTGTCGAGCATTGGGATGTTATGGGTTGTCATCACAACAGCTGTGCCTTGCTTGGTGATATCCTTCAGGAGGCTCACGATATTGCTGGCAGTTTCGGGGTCGAGATTTCCCGTTGGCTCATCGGCGATGATGATTTTCGGGTTGTTGAGCAGGGCACGGGCGATGGCCACACGCTGCTGTTCTCCGCCGGAGAGCTCGTGAGGCATCTTGTCGATTTTCTCAATCATGCCCACCTCGTTGAGCACCTCTTCGATGCGTTTGTCTCTATCCTTCTTGTTTTTCCATCCGGTGGCCTTGAGCACGAACTCGAAGTTCTTGCGCACGGTGCGGTCGTGGAGCAACTGGAAGTCCTGGAAGATGATGCCCATTTCCTTTCGCAGGGCTGGAATGTCCTTGCGGCGGATGGTCTTCAGGTCTCTGCCCAGGATTTCTGCCTTGTCGGTCTCGCCCTCCACGAGGTCGAGCTCGCAGTAGAGGGTTTTCAGGAGCGAGCTCTTTCCTGAGCCCACCTTACCGATGAGATAAGCGAACTCGCCTTCGTCTACATGGAAGTTGACGCTCTGGAGTACGCATTTCTCAGCCTGGTATATGCTGACGTTTTGATAATCTATTAACATCCTAATTTTTTCTCCTTTATTTAATGTACTTAAAAGCTTTTGCCCTTTCAGGGCGTATTGCCAATATCTTTATTATACCCAGGGCGTTGCCCTGGGCTAGGGGCTTCTGCCCTTTCAGGGCGTGCAGCTGCAAGATAGCCTTGAGCTAGGTATATTATTTCATTTCACCCTTGCTCTTTGCTACGCGGCGCTTCTTATCCCATTCCGGGTCGTGTCGCATTTGCAGCTCCTTTACTACATCCTCGATTCGCAGACCCTTGCTGGTGAGCAGCACGATGAGGTGGTAGAGCAGGTCGGAACTCTCGTAGATGAGTTTGTCGTCGGTGCCGTTGGTAGCTTCGATAACGGTCTCAATGGCTTCTTCTCCAACCTTTTGTGCCATTTTGTTAACGCCTTTCTTAAATAGGCTTGTGGTGTAGCTACCCTCAGGCATCTCTTCGTGGCGCTTGTTGATGAAGTCCTGCAGCTCCGAGAGGAAGAGGATTGGGTTCAGGGTGTTCTCCTCTGCCCAGCAGGTGTCGGTGCCCTTGTGGCAGGTAGGACCATCTGGATGAACCTTTACCAGGAAGGTGTCGTTGTCGCAGTCAATCTGGATGCTAACCAGGTTGAGGAAGTTGCCCGATGTCTCGCCCTTGGTCCAAAGACAGTTGCGGGAACGGCTCCAGAAGGTAACTTTCTTGGTTTCGATGGTCTTATCGTATGCTTCCCTGTTCATGAAGCCCAGCATCAGGACGTTCTTGGTTACGGCATCCTGGATGATGGCTGGAACAAGTCCGCCCATTTTTTCAAAATCTATTTCCATTTTATCTTTACAATTTTATCTGTTTGTCCTTTGTTTTGTCCTTCTCCCCATATTCTTGGGGGAAACGTCTCGCTAAGGCTAGAAATATTTTCCCTTAAGGCTAAATAAATTTATCCTTAAGACTAAATATATTTATCCTTAAGGCAAATATAATCAGGGTATCCTGCCTTGATTTCCCTGCCTCTACAGTCTGACGTTAATACCTTCGCTGCGGAGGTATTTTTTCAGGTCAGGTATAGCGATTTCTCCGAAGTGGAAGACGCTGGCAGCAAGGGCTGCATCTGCCTTGCCCAGGGTGAAGGCATCACGGAAATGCTCCATCTTGCCGGCACCACCCGAAGCGATGATTGGAATACTTACTTCTTCGGCAAGACGGGCGAGGGCTTCGTTGGCGAATCCCTGTTTTACGCCGTCGTGATCCATACTGGTGAAGAGAATCTCACCCGCACCGCGGTCGGCCACTTCCTTTGCCCAGTCGAACAAGCCCAGTTCTACTCTCTCTCTTCCGCCTTTTACGTAGCAATGCCAGCCGTCTGGGTCGAGGCGGGCATCAATGGCGCATACACAGACCTGCGAACCGTAATGGTTGGCAATCTCGTTGATGAGTTCGGGATGTCGGATGGCAGCACTGTTGATGCTCACCTTGTCGGCTCCTGCATTGAGGAGTCGTTCCACGTCCTTCAGCTCGTTGATGCCGCCGCCCACAGTGAATGGGATGTTGATTTCGGCAGCCACGCGAGTTACCATATCTGTAAAGGTCTTGCGCTCTTCGAAGCTGGCGGTGATGTCAAGGAACACGAGTTCGTCGGCACCTGCATCGCTATAGGCCTTTCCCAGTTCCACCGGGTCGCCTGCACTTCTCAGGTTTACGAAGTTGGTTCCCTTCACGGTTTCTCCGTTCTTCACGTCGAGACAAGGAACGATTCGCTTTGCCAAGCCTTTGCTTTTACTTTGAACTTTGACCATTGTATTTAAATTCTTATCGATTGAAGCTTTTGCCCTTACAGGGCGATTGCCTATATCTTTGTTATACCCAGGGTGCTGCCCTGGGCTAGGAGCTTCTGCCCTTTCAGGGCGTGTCGAGAATAGCTCCGAGCTATTAACTGTTAACTATCAACTGTTAACTTTTAATTAGCTTGTCAGCGTCGATTTTCCCCTCGTAGAATGCCTTGCCGAAGACTACGGCTGGGATGCCGGCAGCTTGCAGCGCCTCGATGTCCTCGTTGCAGCTTACACCGCCCGAGGCGATGAGGTGGAGCTGAGGATAGGCAGCCATTACCTCTTTATACAGGTCGATGGCAGGACCTTGCAGGGTGCCGTCTTTGCTTATTTCCGTGCAGAGCACGTAGCGCACACCCTTGTCGATGTATTTTTTGAGGAACGGGAGGAGGTCTTCTGATGAATCCTCTTTCCAGCCGTTGATAGAAATCTTGCCGTTTCTTACGTCGGCTCCCAGAATGAGCTTGTCGGCACCATACTTATCCATCCACTCCATGAAGAGGTCGGGATTGGTGACGGCGATGCTGCCCACGGTTACCATACTGGCACCAGCGGCGAAAGCCTTCTCTATGTCTTCCTCGGTCTTGATGCCGCCTCCGAAATCTACCACGAGATTCGTCTCTGTGGTGATGGATTTCAACACTGCATCGTTAACGATATGCTTCGACTTGGCTCCATCCAGATCCACTACGTGGAGTCGCTTAAATCCCAACTGCTCAAAGTGTTTTGCCACTTCTGCCGGGTTGTCGTTATAGACCTTCTTCTGGTCGTAATCGCCTTTGGTCAGGCGCACGCACTGACCGTTAATCAAGTCGATGGCAGGAATTAATTCTATCATATTTCTTTTATTGCGTTTAATCCTATTCTATATCATCGGGAAATCTGCCTGGCTTTGCAGAATGTCTCTACTATATTTCAAGGAAGTTCTTTAAAATCTGTTCTCCCACCTTGCCACTTTTTTCGGGGTGGAACTGGCAGGTATAGAAGTTGTCCTTGTGGAGCGATGCGCTGTAGGGGAGGATATAATCAGCCTTGGCGATGGTTTCCTCGCAGAGCGGCACGTAGTAGCTATGGACGAAATAGGAGTAGGGATGAGATAATCCTTTATACAAATCCGTCTTCAAATCATAGATTTCGTTCCATCCCATTGCCGGCACTTTGTCTTCGTGCTTCTGTGGCTGGAATCGCTTGACGTCCACATCGAAGATGCCGATGCAGTCTACATCTCCCTCTTCAGAATGTCGGCACAGGAGCTGCTGTCCCACGCAGATGCCCAGGACGGGCTGCTTGAGATTCTTGATTACCTGGTCCAACTGGTGAGCCTTGAGATACTCCATGGCTTCCCTTGCCTGACCTTGTCCTGGAAACAGCACACGGTCTGCCTTCTGGAGCATTTCGGCATCATCGGTGAGCACAGGCTCGATGCCCAGACGCTTCATGGCGTTGACCACGGAATAGATATTCCCGGCATTGTATTTTACGATTGCTACATCCATAACCTAACGTATTTCTTCTGTTTTTTTGTACGTTTTGGGAGTTGCCTCCCACGTCATTCTTATTTTCCGTTGCAAAGGTACACATTTTCTTTCAATTTAAAGAAAATATTATCAAAAAGATTACGATATTAGTGGAATTTCTTGCAGAAAGTAAGAAAAAACGGTATAATTATACGTGTTTATCAGCAAAAAAGGGTTAGAGTAAGATTTTTCCTACTCTAACCCTTCGATTTATTTCAATCTTTGAAATGTCTTGCAAGGTGGCTTGGATGCCCTCCGGAAGCCCCCGAAACGGTTGCTTATTCCTCCTCGCTGTCGGCGCTTGCTTATTCCTCCTCGCTGTCGGCGGTGCGGAGGATGATGCTGGTGGCTCCGATGGTAAAGAGGGTGCCGTCTTCGATGACGCGGCGCTCTCGGTCGCCCAGAATTTCGTTATCCACGAAGGTTCCGGTGTAGCTTGGTCCGTCGCGGAGCACATACTTCAGTCGGCCTTTCTTGTCGCGGCTCACGTTGATGACGCAGTGGTTCATGTCTACGCTTGGGTCAACGGTCTCGATAGGGCAGTTGATGCCGCTGTTCTTCATGTATCTGCCGATCACGTTGTCGCCCATCTGCAAAGGAATCACTTGCTTGTAGGCAAACACGTTCTCGATAACCACGATGGAACCCACGCCATGCTCATTGGCCTGTTCGTCGATTTTTTCCTCCTTGCGGGTTTCGCGAAGCTTGGAAACACCCATTCGGATGCCAAACTGCTTGTTACAGTTAGGACAAACGAAGACGAGGCTCTGTCCTGCCTCATACTTGGTTTCGTCGAACGTGATGAAATTATCGCATTTCGGGCAACGTACTCTTTTCATATCTTATTCTTGTTTCTTTTCTTTAACTTCTTTATTCTATATATAATAATGTATTCAACTTTTGCAAGTACCCTCCGGTCCCCGAAGGGGGCCAACTTTCAATAACCGCTGGTGGAATGACCGAAGGTCATGGAACCTGCGGACAACCAACGGGAGGGAAAAAGCGTCCCCAAAGGGGGCGAACCACATCCGGTTTTGCTCCTGTTCGCCCCCTTCGGGGACGATAAAAGTGTGTATCGACTTATCCGCAGGTTCCATTCCCTTCGGTCATTCCACCCGCGGTTATTCACATTCGCCCCCTTCGGGGACGGCTGGATGTCACTTGTGAAATTTCTTTTAACTCTAAAAACTATTCCTTAACCTTTGTTATCCAACCATCGGCGAAAGCCTCGTTGCCTCTCAGGTTCTTCAGGGCAGCGTGAGCCTCGCTTTCAGAGTTGTATGTGCCGTAAATCACCTTGACGTTGTTTTCGGTGATGAGCACACGGGCTTGCTTGAATCCCTTGCCTTGCAGGCGCTCGGCATAGTTGGCTGCGTTGTGCTTGGTGACACGGCTAGCCAGAACAATGCTGTAGTAAGTGGAAGGGAGGGAAAGTTCAGTGTCCTGGTTGGCATTCTGTGCTGTACTTCCCGCATTCTGCGCAGCATTTCCTGCTATCTGTGAAGAGCTTCCTGCAGATTGCGCAGCGTTTTCTGTATTCTGCGCTGCATTCTCAGATGTCTCCATCAGTTTGGTTCCGTCTCCATTGACTACCAGTTCCTTGGCTTTCTCCATCTGGTCGATTTCCTTCGGTATGATGCGGTTCAGCATGCCAGTGTCAATCTGGCTCTTCTGCATGGTAGGAGCACCCAGTGGGGTAGAGATGGTGAAGAAGGCGATGATGGCGATGCAGGCAGCTGCCAGATTTCTGAGCCAGCTTTTTCTGATGCTGATGAATTCTGCGCTGGTTTCCTCTTCCTCATCGTCGTTGATGAACACGGAGTTGTTGACTGCTGCCTCTTTCTCTTTCTGCATTGGCTTGGCAGGCATCTCTACAAGGTTTGCATTTGGCTTGCTTTCTGCTGCAGGAGTTGTCGTCTTGCTTGTTGCTGCCTTGTTGGCATTCGCCTCTTCGCAAGCAGTGAGCTGCGCCACAGGCATCATGTCAAATCCGCCCAATCCATAGAAATCAGGGGTGAGGATTCCTGCCTCGTGTGGCTCAAACTCGATGTTTCCATCCTCATTGAGCGAGAGGATTCCCACGTTGTCCACCTCATACTTTCCCTCGTTTTCAAGGGTCTGGCGAATCTCAGCCACCTCATCTTCAATGCGTCGCAAAGCTTCTGGGTAGCTCATGTCGTAGGTCTCCACATACGAAAGTACAAGCAACGAGTCGTTCATCGTGAGCTGCGGATTGAAGCCCACGGTGCGAAGCGGTGGCAGGAACATGTTGTCGGTGCCATCGTATCTTGCATCTACATGATGAGCCATGAAGCCGCCGAAGCCTGGCACAATCACGCAGTCGTTGCTCAAGAGCAGAATCTCAATATGTCTGTTTATTTCTATCACTTCTTACCTTTCGTTTTATCTGTTATTCTTGTTCGTGAAACCTGAATTCTACATTTCAGGTACGTTTCACCTTGCAAAGGTACGGCTTTTTTAGGAAATAGACAACTATTTTTTGTGAAATTTTCAGCTGAAATGATAAAAAGTTTAATTTATTTTGCTATTCCACTAAAAAGTAGTACCTTTGCGACTAAATTTAGGTATATGAAACAATCGAACAACATATTGTTAGGTGCTTGCCTCATGGCGGCTATGGTGGGTTGCGGACAGAAGCAGTCCGCCCAGAAAGCCGAACAGCAGGAGGACGTCGCTGCCAAGAAGATGCTTCAGGGTGTCTGGATTGACAGCGACGACGAGGATGATGTTGCCTTTCGCGTGAAGGGCGATACCATCTATTATCCCGATTCTACCAGCCGACCGGTTTATTTCTGCATCATTGGCGATACGCTGGTGATGAAGGGCGCGAATACTGCGAAATATCCGATTGTGAAGCAGGCGGCACACATCTTTCAGTTCAAGGTAGCCAATGGGGATGTGGTGAAGCTCGTCAAGACTTCCGACCCGATGTATCTGGAGCAATTCCAGCATGCACAGCCTGTGACGCTGAATCAGAATAAGCTGGTGAAGCGTGATACGGTGGTGAATGCGGGCGAGGAGAAGTTGCACCTCTATGTGCAGGTGAATCCTACCACATACAAGGTGTTTAAGAGCAGTTACAACGACGATGGCGTGGAGGTGGACAATGTTTACCACGACAACATCGTGAACGTGAACATCTATCATGGTTCGCGCAAGATTTTCGGTCGCGATTTCCGCAAGGAAGATTTCAAGGAGCAGGTGCCTCATGAGTTCCTGAAGCAGTCGATATTGAGCGATATCGTGTTCAAGAAGGTGGATGCTGATGGTGTTCATTACAAGGTGGTGCTGGCGATGCCGGATAGCAGCATGAGCTATCAGGTGGAGGTTATCATCTCGCTTGAGGGTAAAATGACGATTAAGAGGGGCTAGCTTTTGTTTTTAAAGTCTAGTTCTTTTAGAAAAAAAGAAGATATTAAAAAAGGGAACTTGCATCTGAGCAAGTTCCCTTTTTTAATGTTGTTTATTGAAGAATTCTAATTGATTAATTGAAGAATCCCAGCAGGGCACCTGCTGCTACGGCGGAACCGATGACGCCTGCTACATTCGGACCCATGGCATGCATGAGAAGGAAATTGTGGCGGTCGTACTCCAAACCCAGGTTGTTGCTGATGCGGGCACTCATTGGCACGGCACTCACGCCGGCGTTTCCGATGAGCGGGTTCAGCTTCTTGCCCTTTGGCAGGAAGAGGTTCATCAGTTTCACGAAGAGGATACCGCTGGCTGAAGCGATGATGAATGCCAGAGCACCGAGGGCGAAGATCTTGATGGTGTTCAGGGTGAGGAACTCTGATGCCTGGGTAGAGCAGCCCACGGTGAGTCCGAGCAGCATCACCACGATATCATTCAGGCTGTTGCCTGCCGTCTTGGCAAGTCGGGTAGTCTTTCCGCTTTCCTTCAGAAGATTTCCGAAGAAGAGCATGCCGAGCAATGGCAGGCCGGATGGCACGATGAAGGTGGTGAGCAGCAGACCGATGATTGGGAAGAGAATCTTCTCGGTTTGAGATACCTGGCGGGCTGGCTTCATCTTGATGACGCGCTCTTTCTTGGTAGTGAGCAGGCGCATCAATGGTGGTTGAATCACTGGTACCAATGCCATGTAGGAGTAGGCGCAAACGGCGATGGCACCCATCAGGTTAGGACTCAGCTTGCTGCTCAGGAAGATGGCGGTAGGTCCGTCGGCACCACCGATGATGGCGATACCCGCAGCCTGGTTCGGTTCGAAGCCCAGCGCCAGGGCTATCATGTAGGCTCCGAAGATGCCAAACTGGGCGGCGGCTCCAATTAGAATCAGCTTCGGGTTGGAAATCAATGCCGAGAAATCGGTCATCGCTCCGATGCCCAGGAATACGAGTGGGGGATACCAGCCCTGTTTTACGCCCTGATAGAAGATGTTCAACACCGAGTTATCTTCGTACAGGCCGATTTCGAGTCCGGCATCGGCACGGAAGGGGATGTTGCCCAGGATGATACCCAATCCGATGGGCACCAGGAGGAGCGGTTCGAAATCCTTCTTGATGGCAAGCCAGATGCAGACGACTCCTATTACTATCATGGCGAGGTTTCCTGCCGTGGCATTTGCAAAGCCCGTATAGGTCAGGAACTCATTGAAGTTTTGTATGATGAAATCCATAAGCTATCTATTTAATGGTTACTAACGTGTCTCCTTCCATCACGGCATCGCCTTTATTCACGTTGATGCTGGTGATGGTTCCAGAAGTCTCTGCCTCGATGTTGTTCTGCATCTTCATGGCTTCAAGGATCACGACGGTATCGCCTGCGTTCACCTTGTCGCCCACCTTTACCTTGATTTCGTTGATAGTACCAGGCAGAGGGGCTACCACAGGCTTACCGGCTCCTGCCGTTGGTGCCGAACTTGTACTTGCTGCAGAGGCAGAAGAGCTATTGGATTCTTCACTCTTCACTCTTCGTTCTTCACTTCCTTCTGCTCTTCGCTCTTCACTTAACTTTACTTTCTGCTTGCCAGCCTTCACTGGCTGCTTCATCTCTACTTCGAATGGGATGCCATTCACGGTTACGTTGGCGATGTTGCCTTCTATATCCTGGATTTCGACTTCATAGTCGACTCCTTTCACTGTATATTGATACTTCATATCCTTTGAACTTTGAATTTTGAACTTTATGAAATGTAAAGCTGTTGAATTCTTCACTCTTCACTCTTCGTTCTTCACTTAACATTATTGAATTTCGGGGCATTCCATCTAGTCTGTTTAGGCTTGATGGTGATGATGCCGGATTCCACATCGTGCACATCCTCCAGATATTCCTTGAGGGCGAGTGAAATCACAGCCATGTAAATCTCCTTGTCGATTCCCTTGGTTTTCAGACCATCTTTCAAGATTACGTTGGTCTTATGACTCAGGTCTTGCGTTACCTCGATGGTCTTCTTGCCCGTCTTATATAATAAGGAGGCGTGCTTCTCGGTGGCACGGGCGATGCGCTGCTTGTGCTTCATGTAGGCTCCGAATGCCCAGAATACCAAGAAAAGAAGGGTGAGACACGAGAACACGATGCCCATTGAAAGCACGGAGATGCCGATGCCGTAGGGATCCTGCTTCTTCAGAAGCTGCGCCTTGCTCAAGCCCACATTCTGTGGCAGATAGCCTGGGGTAATGGCTCCGGCAATGGCTTTATCCCATGTCTTGAAATCACGGCTCAGTGTATAGCTCTCGTCGGCTGCCAATGCTGGCACGCTCACGGAGTCTATCAGGTCTACGGCGTTTCCGTCATAAAGTGCTATCCAGTTGGGCTTCTTTTCCTGCAGAATAAGATTGAGATGAAAAGGTCCGGTATTGGAAGAATCCTTTGCCTTCCAATGCTGCCCGTTCCAACCGTCCTTGTACCAGCTACTGCTGTCGAAGATGACGATGCTCTTCTTGCCGCCCAGCATGGTTCGGGGTTCATTGTTCGGCAATGGATACATCATTTGCCGACGTACTTCGGGCGACAGGTTCTTGTTGAGAACTCGTCTATCGGTGGTTAGGAACATACCACGCACGTTGTACGTGGTAAAGGAGGAATTGCTCAATTCCACCCATGGCTTGTGCTGACCGTACTCGTCAATGAGACTCGTGCGGTTGTCGGTCATCACTTCCGTTATACGGATGCTCCTGGCGCCTTGTCCCCAAGCGGGCAAGGATGCGATGACCAGCATGGTTATCAGAAATCCTAATTTATTCATACGCATCTAACGTTTTTAGGGTTGTTTGTTTATTGTGCTCAAAGGTACGAATAAATTCTGAAAAGAAAACAAAAAAGGTGCACAAATTTTTATCCTTGTGCACCTCTTTTATAATTTATAACTATTTCCAGTTGTTTTGTTAACATTTATAAGCGTTTATGCTCCGCAGAAGAACAGTACCACAATCTGGGCTGTAAAGATACGGAGGAACATGCTCAGTGGGTATACAGTAGAGTAACCTACGGCTGGAGCCTCCTTAGAGCATGACGCGTTGGCATAAGCCAGGGCAGGAGGGTCGGTATAAGTACCGGCAAGCATACCCATGATGGTGAAGTAGTTGAACTTGAACTTCAGTCGTGCGATGGTACCCACGATGAGGATAGGAATGATGGTGATGAGGAAACCGCATCCCACATATTTCAATCCGTCGCCTTGAACCACTGTGTCCCAGAATCCGGCACCCGCCTTGATTCCCACACTCGCCAGGAAGAGTACCAGTCCTATCTCTCGCAGCATCATGTTGGCGGAGGTAGTGGTGTAGGTAACCAGCTTCATGCGATAACCGAAACGGCCGATGAGGATGGCGATGATGAGCGGACCACCGGCGATACCCAGCTTCAGAGGCACTGGCATGCCTGGGATAGCGAATGGGAGGGAACCGAAGATGATACCCACCATGATACCGATGAAGATGGTAGCAATGTTAGGCGCATCGAGGCGCTTCACAGAGTTACCCATAATCTCAGCCACACGGTTTACGTTCTCCTCAGGACCTACTACCATCACGCGGTCGCCCACGTGGAAGTGGTGGTTACGGCTTGCGAAGAGATCCATGCCCTGACGGGAAATGCGGGTTACGTTCACGCCATACACACTGGAGAAGTGCATCTTACCCAAAGTCTTACCGTTCATCTCAGGACGGGTAACGATGATTCGTCTTGATACGAAGTGCTGTACCTCATCCTTCTCGCGGTCCCACTCTGCCTCGATCTCCGGACCGATGAAAGCCTTGATGGCTTCGGCATCAGCCTCTGCGCAAACCACGAGCAGCTCGTCGCCTACCTCGAAGGTGGTCTTGCTGTTAGGAATGCTCACCTCTCCGTCGTGGAGCAGTCTTGAGCAGACGATGTCGCGGTTCAGAAACTCAGAAACCTCTCTCAGGGTTCTGCCTGCAATGTAGGCATTCTCCACACGCAAGTGCATGTTGTGAGGTTTGGCATGAGGGTTGGCAGCTTCCTCCTCGTTGAGCTGGGCTTCTTCCTCTGTCAAGTCAACACGGGTGATGTACTTGATGAGGATGGTAGCACCGATGATACCAACCACACCCAGAGGATAAGCACAGGCGTAACCGTTGGCGATGCTAGGAGCACCATTAGGGAAAACGCTGAGCAACGCCTCGTTGGCAGCACCAAGACCCGGGGTGTTGGTAACCGCACCATACAGGGTACCCACCATCATAGGCAGGTTATGCGGGTTGCTGGTATCGAAGAAGAGGTAATAGCATCCGAACATCACGAGGATGTTGAGCAGGATGGCTGTGGCAGAAAGCAAGTTCAGTGTCACGCCACCTTTCTTGAAACTCTCGAAGAAGCCAGGACCCACCTGCATACCAATCATGAAGACAAAGAGGATCAATCCGAAGTCTTGCACGAAGGTGAGGATTTCCTTAGGACCTGTAAAGCCCACGTGTCCGGCTAAGATACCTGCGAAGAGCACGAAGGTAACACCCAGCGAGATGCCACCAATCTTGATCTTTCCCAGGTAAACTCCAATTGCAATGACTATTGCGTAGAGCAGGGCGATGTGCGCCACCGACTCTGTGTTGGAGAAAAGATTAATAATCCAATCCATTAAATTGCGTTAAATGGTTTTTAATATGAATAATTTTGAATAAAGGGAGTATCGTTAGATTGTTAGGGGTGGGGGTATCTTATATACTGAAAAATTCGAGGACATCCACTATGGGATGCCCCCGAACCGCTTTATATAGATTACCTATTGATTACTTCTCAATAGCTGCTACGCCTGGCAATACCTTGCCCTCGATAGCCTCGAGGAGAGCACCACCACCTGTAGAGATATAAGATACCTGGTCTGCCAAGCCGAACTTGTTGATGCAAGCTACAGAGTCACCACCACCTATGAGTGAGAATGCACCCTCCTTAGTAGCCTCAGCGATTGCATCAGCGATAGCCTTAGAACCACCAGCGAAGTTGTCAAACTCGAATACACCTGCAGGACCGTTCCAGAGGATAGTCTTAGCGCCCTTGATAGCTGCAGCGAATGCCTTGCGAGTCTCAGGACCTGCGTCCATACCCTCCCAACCGTCAGGGATGTTGT
>ERZ1023886.340-NODE-340-length-19670-cov-68.251083_pt1 | contig 19670 bp, 16 predicted proteins | sample MGYA00380395_ERZ1023886 | MGnify/ENA primary metagenome ERZ1023886 (study PRJEB33179, sample SAMN07449002) | human gut metagenome | biome: Human-gut; feature: Human associated habitat; material: Faeces | host: Homo sapiens | place: India: Bhopal | collected... | reverse complement strand
TACTCGTCGCTATGCTGGAAGGTACAGATGCCGCAATCCTGGATATTCTCTTCGGTTACCCCGCAATGCAGAAGAATCTGCTTGTTGCAGAGCGGAAGATTGAGATGCCACTTCAGCGGCTGAACGATGTTGCCCTCGGCAGCCAGACGTTCGCGTTCAGCTGGGTCGGCAGAGAAGGCAGCGTTAGGACGCTGCTCGGCAATCTCCTCCATCGGGAAGGCAGCCTGCTCGAAAGCCTCATACACCTCATCGCCCACCTCGAAACTGTCGAGCGAGATGCCCGGACCTATCACAGCCTTCAGCTTCTTAGGGTTTGTATGATAGGTGAACGCCATCTCCTGGATGGTTTTGTGAACGATGCGTGCCAGGGTGCCACGCCATCCGGCATGGATGGCTGCCACGGCATGATGCTCCTCATCATAAAGAAGCACCGGGATGCAATCGGCAGTGGATACGCCTATGCACACACCTGCCTGATTCGTCATCACGGCATCAACTCCCTCGAGAATCATCTTGCGGATATTCTCAGGCATGCTGAAATATTCTCCGGCTATCTGGCGCACCTCTACCCCATGCACCTGATGGGGCATGATGATGTGCCCAGGCTCTACGCCCAGTTCGGCAGCCAGACACCTGCGGTTTTCAGCCACATGCTCGGCATTGTCGCCGCAATACTCATTGATATTGAATTCGCTGTAGTTGCCCTGGCTCACTCCGCCCTTGCGGGTGGTGGAGAAAGCCTTGACACCAGAAGCTATGCTATATACTTTGAACATTGAACTTTGAACTTTATGATTACTCATATTCGAAATCATCGAGGTCATCTACATCCTCAATTTCATCCTCATCGATGTATTCCACGATGTCCTCACCCTCATCGGCAAGTTCCTGCTGGAAGCGTGACATATCCTTGTCACGATGCACGAGGGTATCCTCGGCAGTAATCTCCTGCAGTTTGTTGCTCTCGGAATTCAGCTCCTTCCAGAGCACATCCTTGAGTTCCTGGATTCCCTGTCCGGTGACGGAAGAGATGAAGACCACCGGCAGATCGGTAGGCAGCGTTTCGCGGAGCATCTCGATAAGCTCATCATCGAGAAGGTCGCACTTGGTGATGGCGAGCACACGGTGCTTGTCGAGCATCTCTGGGTTGAAGTTCTTCAGCTCGCCCAGCAGCACCTCGTATTCCTTCTTGATATCGTCGGTATCGCCGGGAACCATGAAGAGGAGCAGCGAGTTGCGCTCTATGTGGCGCAGGAATCGCAAACCTAATCCCTTTCCTTCGCTCGCACCCTCGATGATGCCAGGAATATCAGCCATGACGAAGCTCTGGTGGTCGCGGTAGTCCACGATGCCCAGCGATGGCTCGAGCGTAGTAAATGGATAGTTGGCAATCTTTGGGCGCGCACTGGATACGGCACTCAGCAGGGTTGACTTTCCGGCGTTAGGGAAACCCACGAGACCCACATCGGCAAGGAGCTTCAGCTCCATGATGATGGTCATCTCCTGCATAGGCTCGCCTGGCTGCGCATAGCGTGGAGCCTGGTTGGTTGAGGTACGGAATTGGAAGTTGCCCAATCCGCCGCGGCCGCCCTTGAGGAGCAGCACCTCCTGTCCGTCGTAAGCCACATCGCAAACGAACTTTCCGGTTTCGGCATTATAAACCACGGTACCGCAAGGCACATCGATATAGATGTCCTTACCGTCGGTGCCATGACACTTGTCACGTCCTCCATTGCCACCATGCTCGGCGAAGAAGTGGCGCTGATACTTCAGGTGCAGCAGGGTCCAGTAGTTGTGGTTGCCGCGAAGATAGATGCTTCCTCCACGTCCGCCATCGCCACCGTCAGGACCACCATTCGGTTGGTACTTCACGTGGCGCAGGTGCATGGAGCCTTTACCACCCTTACCAGAGCGGCAGTTGATCTTTACATAATCTACGAAATTGGATTCAGCCATTTATATTTTCTTTTTATATTTAACGAATAAATCTTCCCCACTCAGTTGTGGGGAAGATTTTTTATCTTGATTACAAGTTGTCGATAACATTGCAAACGCGTGCGAAGATCTCATCCACTGTACCGAGACCCTCGATGTGGTGGTGGATACCTTCCTTCTCATACCAGTCGATGAGAGGTGCAGTCTGAGTATGATATACGTTGAGACGCTTCTTGATAGTCTCCTCGTTATCGTCAGAACGGCCGCTCAACTTACCGCGGTTGAGCAAACGAGCCATCAGCTCATCCTCAGGAACAGCGAGCTCGATCATGGCAGCAATCTTGTGGCCACGCTCTGAGAGCATCTTCTTCAAAGCCTCAGCCTGTGGTGTGGTACGTGGGAAACCATCGAAGATGACACCTGCGTGATCCTTACCGAAGCTGTCGTATACGCTAGCGAGGATGTCGATCATCAACTCGTCTGGAATCAACTGACCATTGTCGATATAACCCTTAGCTGTCTTACCAAGCTCAGTACCGTTCTTGATTTCGTTACGAAGTACGTCACCTGTTGAAATGTGACCGAGACCATACTTCTCGATCATCTTGTCGCTCTGTGTGCCCTTACCTGCACCAGGAGCGCCGAAAATTACAATATTCTTCATTTTTACCTTAAATATATATAAATTGTTTTATGTTGTGTCAGAAACTAATATTCATTCATCCATTTCTGTCCCCAAGGAGACAAAAGTATAGCAATAGTTATGCCAAAGAAAACGGTAAACATGCCTAAAAATATTAAAGTGTTCATCTTACATCCTCCTATTTTTATTGTTAAACTTATTATATTTTTTACGCTTTGCTTCTTTTTCTTTTTTACCTTTCTTATCAAAATACAGAGCAAACCCCAAAAGGGCCACTGCCAAGATAAAGCTAACCAGATAAATAAGCCAATGAAGTTCTTCCCCCATATCTCCAACAAAAGTCGTAATAAACGCAGCTGTTATAAGATATTTGGAAATATCTATAAAATAATCACTCAGTTTCTCCCACATGCTTCACCTCCTATTCTTCTACAATCGTGTAGATGTCGCGGAGGTTTCTGCCTTCTTGGTCGTAATCCAATCCATATCCCACGATGAAATCGTTAGGGATTTCCATAACAGCATAGTTGATATCAAGGTCAACCTTCAGGTTGCCTGGCTTCACGAGGAGGGAACAAACCTCAACGCTGGCTGGGTTCATCTTCTTCAGGTCTTCTATCATGTGGGCCATGGTGAAACCGGAATCTACGATGTCTTCTACGATAACCACGTGGCGACCTGCCAAATCCTGGTTCAAACCCATCAGGGTCTTCATGCTGCCCGTAGAGGAAGTACCCTCGTAAGAAGCATACTTCACGAATGAAATCTCGCTTGGCACGGTGATCATTCGCATCAAGTCGGCTGCGAAGATAAATGCGCCATTCAATACTGCCAAGAACACGGGGGTCTTGCCTTCATAGTCCTTGTTCAGACGGTCTGCTACGACCTGAACCTTCTTGAGTATTTCGGCCTCTGGAATGGAGGTTTTGAAGGTCTTATCCTTAATTTTTACTATGCTCATAGTCATATTATATAATATTTTCTGCAAAATTACGAAAAAATCGTGAAACTTCATGCTTTCATCGACTTTTTTTAGTACTTTTGCATGAAAATAATCAGATAATCGGACAAAGACATGAAGATTTTCACTAGTACTCAGATACATGAGTTGGATAAATACACCATTGAGCATGAACCAATCACTTCGCTCAACCTCATGGAACGTGCCGCCAAGGCGCTGACGCGTGCCATCGAGGAGGAATGGTCTAACCGTACTCCGGTGGTCGTTTTCGCAGGACCAGGCAACAACGGAGGCGATGCGCTTGCCGTGGCAAGAATGTTGGGAGAAGATGGTTATCAGGTTAACGTTTTCTTGTTTAACATCCACAACAAGCTCTCTGCCGACTGTGCCAGCAACAAGAAGCGACTCATCGAGAGCAAACGCGCCAAGCAGTTTACTGAGGTCACCGTCAACTTCGACCCTCCGCAGCTGGAAGCCGGCATGCTCGTAGTAGACGGCCTCTTTGGCAGCGGTTTGAACAAGCCGCTGGCAGGCGGTTTTGCATCCCTGGTAAAATACATCAACCAGAGTGCCGCCAAGGTGGTGAGCATCGACCTGCCATCGGGTCTGATGGCGGAAGACAACTCCTACAACATCGCAGCCAACATCATCCGTGCCGACCTGACGCTGACCTTGCAGCAGAAGAAGCTGGCGATGATGCTGGCAGACAACCAGATATACCTGGGAAGACTGAAGGTATTGGATATCCGACTCTCACCGGAATTCATCCAGAAGACGGAAAGCAAATTCAGTATTCTCGAAGAGAACGACATCCGCCTGCTGATGAAGCCCCGTGGCGACTTTGCCCACAAGGGAACCATGGGCACGGCACTCATCATTGCCGGAAGCTACGGCATGAGCGGTGCGTCCGTGCTGGCTACCAAGGCGTGCCTGAGAGCGGGAACCGGAAAGGTGATAACCCATACGCCGAAGCGCAACTACGAGATTATGCAGATAAGCGTGCCGGAAGCGGTGCTCCAGATGGATTCCGAGGAAACCATCTTCAGCGAACCGGTGGACACCGACTACTATAGCGCCATGGGCATAGGTCCAGGTCTGGGCACCAACGAATCCACCGCCATCGCCCTGATAGCCCAGCTGAGAAGATCCACCTGTCCTACGGTGGTAGATGCTGATGCACTCAACATCCTGGCGAGTCATCGTGCCTGGATGCAGCAGTTGCCTAAGGACATCATCTTCACTCCTCATCCAAGAGAACTGGACAGACTGGCTGGCAACACCAGCAGCAACTGCATGGAGCGCCTTGACAAGGCCATCGAACTGGCAGAGCGCCTGCAAGGCTACATTATATTAAAGGGTCATTACTCAGCCCTTTGCCATCCTAACGGAAAGGTAGAGTTCTGCTCTACCGGCAACAGCGGCATGGCTACAGCCGGCAGCGGCGATGTATTGACGGGTATCATCACCTCGCTTCTTTCACGCGGCTATAACCAGGCAGATGCCTGCCGAATAGGCATGCACCTGCACGGACTGGCAGGCGACCTAGCCATCAAGGAAATCGGCAAAGAGAGCCTCATCGCCAGCGATCTGATACAATATCTCCCTAAAGCATTCCTGAGAATGGAAGATTGATATTTAGTTTATAGTTTATAGTTAATAGTTGATAGTTGATAGTTTATAGCTAGACTGGGAAACGCATAATTATGCAAGTTTTCAACATCCTGCTATAAACTATAAACTTTTAACTATAAACTATATCAATGGCTTTTTCTTTCTGATTTCCGCAAATCGCAATTCCAGGGTGCGCTTTAAATCATCCTTACGATCCATATTCAGTTTCTTTCGGATATGACTGCGCTGGCTTGTGATGTTGGATTCGGTCTTATCAAGCAGGATGCAGATTTCCTTCAAGCTCTTATCCTGCAACACCAGCTTGCAGATTTGTATTTCACTATTGGTCAAATCCGCACATAGTTCATCCCACATCAGATTATTCAGTTCCTCCTTTTTCAGGTGCTCCGAAGCATTATTGATAATGTTCTGGCGCAATTCCGGATTCAGCCTTTCCATCAGATTTCCGGCATTATCATTATCCTTTTCCTTCAATTTGGCAAGCATATCCAATGCCTTTCTCTCTACGTGGGTAACCTTCTGAGGCTGACGAAGCCCCTTCAGCACATAGTTCGTATTATAGATATACACATAGATGATCATCACAAAACCCACGAAGAATGCCTTCATCCCGAAGAAGGATGTAACAGCAGGATGCTCTATGAAATAGAAGACAACCATCGGAACCAAGCCGGCAATAAGAGCCAATGCGGTCTTATACATCAGTTGCGTCAACGCCATCAACACCAGCAGGAACACCAGAAACACATTGCTGATGCTACTCAACTCGTCGGGCAACGCGCCAAACACAGAGGAAAGTATACAGTTGGCAGTCAATTTGGCAAAAGCCAATATATATAAAAAGGTGAGACCCTTGGTAAAAGTAAGTTTCTTGGTCCAGATTGCCAGCTGCAGACTGGCAAACAAAACGGCATTCACCACATCAGCCACCACCCCATGAGGTTCTCCTAATCGGAGGATAAGGATAAAATGGTACAAAATAATAAGTACCTCGGAAACCGAGAAAAGTAGATAGCCTATCACTCTTCTGCGGTCTACGATACCACAATACTTGGGGCAAAAGTAATGCTCCAAGCCTAGAATTGCCTTCATTAAATTAAGTTTTAGTTCCATTGTTTACTTATAAATTCTATCTTTTAGCTTATATTTTCATATCAACAGCTGGCTTTTCAACAGCAAAATGCTGGAATTTCCATCTAACTGATAACGGCTGCAAATTTACAAAAATAATTAGAAATAGTGATGAGAAGATGATGAAAAAATGCCGGAATTAACAACTTTAAGTAGTTTTCAGTGTTGTTTTTAATTAAAAAAGGCACTTTTCAGTATTTTTCAGTGCTAAAAAACTTGCATGGTATTGCTTTTCTTTATAATTTTGCAGCCGGAAAAAGATGATGCGCTGAGCCAGGAACTCAGCTGCAAGGTTTTTAATACGAGAATGTAAGATTCCTAACTGAAAAGTAAATTGAAAGTAAAGACAAAGTAGATTAACAGGAAGGGAATGGATATTAGATTTCTTATGTATTAGTTGTAAACCGGAAGATAAAAAGATATTGTATTAAGTATATAAAAGTATAAGAAAAAGATGATGAAAAGGATTAAAATGGCACTGATGATCGGACTGTGCTTCTTTGCACTCGATGCTTCAGCCCAAAAGGTTGCGGTGAAAACCAACCTTCTTTATGATGCGACCAGCACCATAAACTTGGGAGTAGAGTTCGCACTCACCCCCAAGTGGACCTTGGATGTAGCAGGCAACTACAATCCTTGGACATTTTCTAATAACAGGAAATGGCAACATTGGCTTGTGCAACCAGAAGCAAGATACTGGTTCTGCAACAAGATGATGGGACATTTTGTAGGATTCCATGCTATTGCAGGATCCTACAACATCGGTAACGTGAATGCTGATTTCAAGTTATTAGGAACAGACTTTTCCAAACTGAAAGATTATCGCTACGAAGGATGGTTCGTGGGAGCGGGCGTGGCATACGGATATGCCTGGACCCTTTCCAAGCACTGGAACTTCGAGGCTGAACTGGGACTGGGTTACACCTACAGCCGTTCAGACAAGTTTGAATGTGCGGAATGCGGCGAAAAACTGGAAGACGACAAGAGTCACCACTATGTGGGACCAACCAAGGCGGCACTCAACCTCGTCTATGTGTTCTAATCGCCCCCATACGGACATACCTATTTAAATTGTATATTTATACATCATTATTCATTTGATCATTCATTTGGAAAGGAAACAATTCATGAATACAAAATATAACTTCTATAGTACACTGGGTGCTGCCCTCCTGCTGTTATCGCTCACAGCCTCAGCAGAAAGCAAGCCTATAGCCTCAGCAGAGAAAAAAGAAAAGAAAGAGAAAGCTGAGAAAAAAGAGAAGAAAGAGACAGCCGGAAAGCTGAAGATTTCGAAGAAAGAAGTGAAGAGAGATGGAGACGACGTGAACGTGAAGATGGACTTCAAGCTCGACGACATCATCCTGGGCAGCAACCGTGGACTCATCTATACCCCCATGATTGTGAACGATGAGGACACCCTGAAACTGCCAGCTGTTGAGGTGATGGGACGCAAGAGATACATCTATTATCAGCGCAACAATGCCACTGCCTCCAAGAACCCGCTCATCGTGGAGCAGCGACAGAACAAGAAAAAACAGACCCTACATTATATATATACCACTCCATTTCAGGATTGGATGAGCAACTCGCAACTGGTTATCGGCAACGATACCTGCGGATGCAACCAGGTAATCCTGGCAGAAGGACTGCTTCCGGCTGGCGATATCCTCAGCACGCCTCAGAAACTCTTCTACGCTTACCAGCAGCCTAAGGCGGAAGCCGTGAAGATAAGACAGGAAAACGGTTCGGCACGACTCAACTTCAGAGTGAACAAGTGGGACATCGTGGTAAACCTGGGCAACAACGCCAAGGAACTGGCTAAGATGATTGAAACCCTGGAGCTGGTGAAGAACGATTCGGATGTTACCATCACCCAGATTACCCTGCACGGTTATGCTTCTCCTGATGGTGGATATGCCAACAACGACAAGCTTTCACGCAACAGAACGCAAGCGCTGAAAGATTATCTCACGTCGGTTTATCCTATCGACCAGAAGCTGATCAAGGTAGCAGCTACCGCAGAGGACTGGGAAGGAACGGCAGAATACATCGCCCACAACGATATTCCTCAAAAGAATATCGCCCTCGGCATCATCAACAGCAGTTTGCAGCCTGATGCAAAGGAGAAGGCTTTGAAGAGAAAGGCTCCGGAGGCTCACCGCTTCCTGTTGCAGAACGTTTGGCCAGGCTTGCGCCGCACCGATTACACCATAGAATATGACGTGAAGGCATTCAACCTGGAAGAGGCTAAGAAGGTTATCAAGACCCGTCCGCAGAAGCTTTCTCTACAGGAGATGTACATGGTAGCCAACAGTTTGCCTAAGGGAAGCGATGAATACAACAATGTATTTGAGACTGCCGTAAAGCTGTTCCCAGAAGACAAGCTTGCCAACCTTAACGCTGCCTACATCGCCATTGAGCGTGGTGACAAGGTGAGTGCAGAGAAATATCTGAAGAAGGTGGGCGATACCCCAGAAGCCAACAATGCCCGCGGTTGCCTCGCTGTCCAGAAAGAGGATTACCAGGCTGCCAAGGAATATTTCGAGAAGGCTGTAAAGGGTGGCTTGAAGAAGGCCCAGGAAAATCTGGACAAGGTAAACAAGGTTCTGGAATAGAAGGAACGAAATAAAGAAAAGAATAAGAGAAGAAAGTATTAATAAATATAGTTTTAACTAAAGTAATAAGTAACAAGATTATGAAAAAAATGAATTTGCTCGTAATGAGCTTGGTTTCAGCCGCAGCTTTGTCTTTCACTAGCTGCAGCGACAGTGAGGATTTGGCTAATGACAAAGCTGGTCAGAACAAGGTAGACAAGTTCTACATGACTTTGACCGTTCAGACTCCTACCAGCAATGGTACAAGAACTGCACAGAAGAATCCTCGTGAAGCTTCAAAAGAGGAATCTTATGTAACAAGTGGTACATTCTATCTGGTTGATGCAAATGGTAAGATTGCAAAATCAATCACAATTGATGAGCAGGCATGGGCAGATGCTAAAGTTCCTCAGCAAGGTAACGATGGTAAGACAACACTTCAGATTCCTGTTGAAAATGTAACTGCAGGTACCAAATACAGCGTATATTTCTTAGCTAACGCGACAAGTGCATCACCACTTACTGATGTTTATACATCTGACTTAGCTAACAAGTTTGCTAAAGCATACTCTGCTGATAACAAATTCGCAATGTTCAACCAGAACGATGCAGACGTAAAGGCAAACAGCCATACAGTTGTTTTCACATCTGACAACAAGGATGCAAATTCTGCAGCAAAGGTTAGTGACATCATTAAGATTGATCGTCTTACCGCACGTATTGACGAGCCAACATCTGAGGCAACAGAAATCAAGGCTTACGCTGAAGATGCAAAAGCTACAGAAGCTGAAAAGAAAGCAAATGAAGATGCCATTAAGGCTGTTAAGGGTGTAACATTGACTAAATATGCCATCTCAAATGTTGCCAACAAGACAAATGTTATGCAGCAGTGGACTGATGCAACTACCCTTTCTATTCCAACTGGTATCACTTACTTCCAGCCAACATCTGAGTTCGGTACAAAGACTCTGCTCCAGAACTATGGCTACTTCAATGCAGTAACAACAGATAAGTCACAAAAGGACTATGTCTTCGAGAACAACTCTGCTAATGCTGCAACTTCTATTTATTTCGAGTACAAAGTAGAGCTCAGTGATAAGTATAAGACAAATGCAGACTTCGAGGATGGTACTTTCTATCGTTACAACAAGGTTATCTATAGCAGAATCCAGGACATCATCGACGCTTACAAAGATCAAAAGGCTATCTTTGATGGTAAGGACGCATCCACAGTTATTGCAGAATTGACAGCAGCTAAAAATGATACAAAAGATCCAGAGGCTAAGTTGGATGAATTCCGCAAGAAGTATGATATCGAGGTCTTCAACGAAGGTAAGACATACTATGTTCAGAAGATCAAGGATCAGTACCTCGGTGTAGAGAATACTATCCAGCGTAACAGCATCTACCTGTTAAATGTAAAGAACATATTTAATGTTGGTGCCCAGGTTCCTAATGGTGGTCCAGATGATCGTACATTGTACTATCTCGATGTTGAGGTTTCTGTTAACCCTTGGGTTCTCAACGAGCAGTCAGTTGATTTGAAGTAATCCCATTCCGGATTCCAATACGATTTCATAACAACACAGAATTTCTGGAATCAGGAATTATCATATCGCTTGAAATAAAATAACTCCAATCTCTCGGAGGACTCAGTTCCTCCGAGAGATTACCTAAAAACAACATCACCCCACCCTATGCCGTCAACAAAATGACGGGACTCACACTGTGCTTACAGGAAGAAAGATTCTTCACCAGGCACCACTTCTAGCAGAAAATGATGATGCCAAGACCATCAGATGTCACCCAACATCACAAGTCTGGCACTCTATATATAATAAGGTATAAGTATAAGTAAAAGAATAATATTAACAACAATAACAATATGGCACATTTCTTCACCCATAACTGTTGCAAAGCGGTCTGTATCTCAGCCATCGCACTCACCTCGCTTTCATCCTGCATGAAAGACGACCTGATGGGCTGTCCTACACCCAAAATATCGCTCGGTTTTGACTATACCTACAACGTGAAGGAAGCAGACGCTTTCTCGGCTGAGGTAAAAAACATCAACGTATATGTGTTCGACAAGAACGGAAAGTATTTCGATACCTACGTGGAGTCGGCTGATAAGTTTGAAAACGGGCATAGGATGGAAATCACAGACCTCAACGAAGGCAAGTACACCTTCGTCTGCCTGGCCCGTGACAAGCAGAACATCTCTGCCCGTGCTGACGGCGAGGATGACGAGATGGAATTCACCTTCACCCAGCTTACCCCAGGCGTATCAACCATCGACGACCTGCAGGAGGTGATGGGAAAGAACGAAGGCGAGAACTACGAGAACAACAGAAAGTTCTCTGCACTCTATACCGCACAGACATCCCTCAACTACGAAGGCAAGGACGTGACATCAGAATTGAGTCTGATGAAATGTACCAAAACCTATCGCATCGTGATGCTGCCATACGAAAACGACCAGCCTGGTTTTACCCCCGACAACTTCGACGTAAGAATCAAGGGTTCTGCTGCTCTGCTCGACTATAAGGGCGACAAGGTGATGAACAAAGCCATCACCTACGTACCCTTCAGCGAGAAGATGGTGACCAACAAGAGCGGCGAAACCGAGGTGGAAGGCGAAAAGATAGACAAGGCACTGGTTTACGACCTGTCATCATCCCGAATGTTCGAGCGCAACGACGACCAGGTTTCCACCCGCAGCGGAAGCGAATATGACGACAAGCGCATCGTCATCACCGACAAGCGCAACAACAAGGTCATCTTCGACCACTCCTTGCCATGGTTCCTCGCCCTCTGCGGCGAACGTGCCGAAAAGGATTGGGATTCGCAGGAATACCTCGACCGCCAAGACCACTATGTGCTCACCTTCTACGTGCCAAGCGACAACACCAGCGACCACTACAGCCTCAACGCCAAGATTAAGGTGAACGGCTGGGTGATGAACCTGCAGGACGCCGACCTGGGAGGTTCGGAAACGAAGTAGTACTACCCATACTACTCCACCAACGCAACAACAAGTATAAGTAAAAGAAAGAAAAAGATGACTAGCTATAAAACTACTTTGACCAAGATGATGCGCCAGACACTTACGGCACTAGCTGCCTTGCTCATGGTAGGCGCCATGGCATCTTGTTCAGAGAACCAAGATATAGAGACCGCTGAGAATCATGACGCATATATCAGCCTCAGCTTCTCTAGCAATTCGGCTAACAGCACCCGAGCTGGAGAAAGCCGTACGGAAGGTGTGCTCGCAGATAATAAGAGCAAAGCTGACCCCAACTCAGAGAGCGACATTCACAGCATCAAGGTGTGGGTGTTTCAATCTGGCACAAACGAAGATGCCAATCCTATCGCATATAAGGAAGAAGCATTGAAAGACATTAATAGCAGCTACAATCTGCAGCTACGTTTCTTAAGAAAGATAGCAGGTAAAGAGGTGGAAAATATCGACCTCTACATCCTCGCGAATTCCGAAAGTACCAATATAGAAAGCAAGTTGAACGGTAAGGATTTCAGCAGCATCACCCGCAAGGAGTTGCAGAATATCTGCTTTGACTCTACTTTTGGCATTCAGAAAAATGGCAATCCACAAAACACAGAAGTTCCTGAAACAGGTCTCCCTATCTCTCGTGCCATCACCAACATTTCTGTAGAGAAACATGTTGGAACAACCGAAGCAGAGGCAAAGACCAAAGGCATCAAGATTCCTCTGGTTCGCGCTGTTTCCAAGCTCCACTTCTACTTTGCCCGAAAAACGGGTATAGAAAATGTAAAGGTTACCAGTATCGAGGTGGAAGGAAACACCATTCCTACCGCCAGCTACATCTTCCCTGATGAGACTGAATACAAAGAAAATGATGACAACCAGGTTGTTACCAGCAACAAATACGATGTAAACAGTACCGGCTATGTATCAACTGTTTTGAAACTGAATGGTGTTGAGACTGATAACATCAAGGAAGTAGAAGATCCAGAGAAGTTCAAGAAGAACGAAACTCAAACTGCACAGGATTATCTGGATGCCTTTAAGAAAGCAGGAATTGCTTCCCACAATCTGTGCTATCTCCGTGAAACCACCAAGGCAATCAAAGGAAAGATTCATTATTCTTTAGGCACGGAAGAAAAAAGCGTTGACTTCAGTATCCCAACAGACGGTAAAGCCATCCGCAACCGCGAGCTGGTAGTTTACGGTTACTTCCTCAACGGACAGATGGGCATGCTCACCGTTACTCCTACCATTAAAGAATGGCAAGATGGTGGAACGTATGATTACATCGATGCATCAACAGAAGTGATATTTCCTGATGCCGACAAGACTGATTGGGGCTACAAGGTATATTATGGTCAGCCACAACGCGGTCCGATGATTACACTGAAGGACATCGACACCAAAGGAGCACCATGGATTCTCCAGACAGACAACCCATTGTTCGGATTCGTAGAATGTAATGCGGATGGAAGTTACAAAAATGGACAGTCGGCCGACAGCTACAAGATAGAAAGCTACATCATCAACAAGGAAGGAGCAAAGAAAACCCTCTACTTCTATGTAGTGCCCAAGAACCGACTGGATATGGCTCAGCCACACAACGTAAGAGCACATGTGTTCCTGACCAAGAATCCAAACGAAAGGTTTGTTCTCAATCCTGATTTCAAACTGAAGGGATGTACCACCGGAGAAGATGCGGGCAAAGACATTCACTTCGAACAAGTATTATAAAGACATAAGAAAACAATATTCATCATGAAGAAGTTATATAAAGACATAAGATTCACGAAAGGCATCTTGACCCTGACGGCAGGTTTGCTCATAGCTGGATGTTCGGCTGAAGACGAGCTGGGAAACAACTCGCCTGCACAACAGCTGAACATGATTCCTATGGTCAACGACCTGCAGAAGTCAAGAGCAAATGATGAGGACGCTCTTCATGAGAAGACCTTGTCAAAGCTTGACTTCAAGATGTTCGAGCCGGAATTCGGCAAGTGCTGTGTCAATCACCAGAGTTCAAGTCCTGCAGAAAATCAGGCAGAAGTATTGGGCAAAGACAACTGGAAGGTGGATCTCAAACTACAGGAAGATCATTCCTACAACTACTATGCCGTAGCCAATGCCCAAGCCGATCTCAGCAAGACGACTCTTAAAGAGTTGCAGGCAGCCACCCAGCAGGACAACGACATCTGGCTTCCCTATCCTCAGGCAAAAGACAAGAAGTTTCTGATGAGTGCAAAGGGGCAGTATATCATCAGCAAAGACCCTATACAGGATATTCCCGTAGAACTGGTGAGAGCGGCTGCCAAGATTAAGCTGAATCTCTCTTCATCAGTAAACGGCTACAATATCACAAACGTAAAGTGGAAGTTTCTCAACTACAACACCAATACTTCTGTATTTGCAGGCCAGACAGCTACGCCAAACATCATGAGCAACAACGCAGATAACATGGTGGACAAAATAGAAGCCAACAAGTGTTCTGTAACTACATACAGTTATTCCACCACCTGGACCAGCCAGGAGGATGCTCCGAAAATTGCCGTAAAGGTTGTTTTCGAAAGCAAAGATAACAAGAATGATACAAGGGAAAAAGAGCTGACCATCCCCGTTCGTGACCCAAAGGGAGAAAAGAAGCTGGAACGCAACTACATCTATACGGTAAATGCAGACATCAAGCGTCTCAAGGATAGTATAAACATTGATTACAATGAAGAATTGGGCTACCTGAAATGGGCTATCACCAAATGGACTACAGGAGAAGATACTGAAGTAGATGCTGATAAGGCAAGCTATCTGGTGGTATATCCTACGACGCTGGATATAAAGGGAGTAGAGGATGACAACCAGGCAGATAAAACCATCCAATGGTTTGCTTCAAAGACTTGCCTAATCAAGGATGCCAAAGCATACTATTACGACAGATATGGTAAAGAAAACGGATATGACTGCGGACAAATCCTGGTAGGATATGACGGTAGCTATACTGACAACAAGAGAGGCTGGATAGACCTTCATGCAGGACGACCTATAAACAACACTATCGTATATGGCTCGTTTAAGGTTTATGTCCCTAATTCAGATAAGGAACAGGAAGTCTTTTTCAGAAAGTATCCTGCCATCTATTCGATGAATTTAAAAAGCAGCGGAACCACTGATGCTGAATGGCAATATGACAATCGTCTTTATACCGTACAATTTGCCAACAACAAGAAGGCAAATGACTATGTCGTAGCCAAGCCGGTGGTTAATGAAAATCATAAATCCACAGACAATACGGTTTCACCAGCGTTTATCATTGCTTCAACCAAAAAGAGTAATAGCAATCAGGTAGGCAGTTATCAAGATGCTATAGACTACTGCAGTAAGTATAGCGAAAGTGCAACAACACAGAACAACAAGACGCTTCAACTTAATGGTTGGCGACTTCCTACCAGAGAAGAAGTGAAGAGAATATACGAGTTGGCTAAAGATGACAAGGCGGTGGGACAACAAGTACTGAAGGGTGCGTACTATTGGACGTTAGACGGTAATAAGTCTGATTATAATAACTACAAGCAGCAAGATGGCACCTACGTGCGCTGTGTCCACGATTTGACTCTGGATGAAATTGAAGATATTGAGAATCAACAATAAAGAAGGTTAGTAACATGAAAGAAATAAAATTATATATCGGAATCATAGCAGTGCTGTTAACAACCATGTTGACGGCCTGTTCCGATTCTATGGTTGACAACGAACCTTCTACGACCAGTGAAACAGAAGAAGGTTACTATAAAGCCAGTTTCAGAATAGCCATTCCCAGTTTCGAAGAGAACGCTACCCGAAGCACCGTGTTCCTCAACGAAGGTATCCGAAACAAAGAAGCCATGAAGCTGTTCTGCTTCGACAACAAGGGACAGTTTGTGGGATTCGGTAAAATACAGGATTTTACTCCAGTTCTTGGATTCAAAAGAGATAACGACGGAAACTATCATGAAGTTGACGAGAATGGCAATCACACTGGAAGCATTACCCATAACCCAGCAGAAGGTGTGAGCGGCGGAGGAATCAATACCAACGGAAGCACAGAGCCAAAAGACTTCTCGGCAATGATTCCGAACAACACCTCACGTATCCATCTGGTGGCGAATACAAGCAGTGTTTACCAGACCATCAATGAAAGCGATCAGTGGAAATGGGCAGGCATGCATGAGAACCTGCTCATGACTACTTTCGAGACCAATCACACGGAAGACCAGTCTGTCATCATGCGCTACTGGGGATATATCAAAAAAGATAATCCTAAACAGCTGAAAGAATATCTGAGAAAAGATACACAAAAGAATGATTATATCATTCATCTCATAAGAGACAGGGCTAAGATTTCGGCAGAATGGAGTGCAGATGCAAAAGCAAAAAATCCCAATCTCGTAAACGACTTCAAATTGACCGTTGTCAACGGACTCTCCTACGGCACCTTGGCGCCATTCGACAGAAATAATCTGGCATTTACACCCACAACGGGAGATTCATCCTGGAAGTGGGATGTAGATTATGTTACGCCACCACTTGACGGAAGCAGACTGAAGGGTGATAACACCCAGATGTTTAACCCTACAGGCGTATTCGAAGATGCCAACCTGCCATCAGCACCTTCAAAGGTTCTGTTGTTGCATAACGGAAAGTATTATCTGATATACTTGCAGGATAAAAACAACAAACCATACCAGATCAAACGAAACTATGAATATAAAATCATCATAGACAAGCTGGATGAAAGCTGGGGAAATGGCAACCATGAATATGCCTTGAAAAGTGCTCCTGTCAACAACCCATGGATTACCATACAGCAAATCGTGCCAGGGGTTTCTAATGGCGATGACGAGCTGAAAATAGAAAAGGGAAACTATCAGTTTGTACATTCGGGCGAAGGCACACAGCAGACTATCAGCTTTACCTATAAAGGTAATGATGCTGCCAGCAAGCAGGCGTCAGATTTCAAGGCAATATGGACCGAAAATCTGGCATACGCAGAAGATGCCCAGCCTGTGGTTGCAAGCTATTCCTACGATAGTAACACCCTAACGGGTACTGGTACCATCACATACAACCTGGGAATCGTTGATGACAACTGGCGAGAAGGAACCATCCACCTCTACGATACCAAAAAGCATGGATTGAGCATCAATATCCATCTCTACAGCATCAACGAGGTGCAGTATCAGGTAAACGCTCCTGCCAACATCGGAACAAATGCAAATGCTGAGGCGGAGTTTAAGTTTACCGTTCCCGCCAACTACCCGAAGGAGTTGCTTCCAGTAACCGTGAAGTTTGCATCGGGCGATGTAGTTCCCGAGGGCTGTGACATAGAGTACAGTTCTACAAGTGAGATTAACAAGACCTGGGATTGCTGGTATGTATTCAAGGCTGATAAAGCCGGCACAACATACACCATAAAGCTGAAGAATGTCCGTCAGGCGAATGCCGGAACACGCAGCAGCTACTACGTGAAGATGGACAATGCCAGCCAAGGCAATGCACAGAATTATACTTTTACATACAAATAAATTAGATTGAAAAGTTCTCGTATAATATCATTAATAAGAAGTAGAAAGAATTATTATCATTTACTATTACAAATATCATGCGGAGACTTATTATAACTAGACTGGTCGTTGGAGCTGTAGTTGCCGAGGTGATCTCGCCTTCTATGGTTCCGCGACTTTTTTTATGCCAATCGCTTTGCCATCCCGAATATTATTTGTAATTTTGCATCCGATAGTAAGCTGGCGTAAGATGCAGCCTGGCAATTTATCAAAAAATAAAAAGTAATCAGAAATCTGTAATCAATAATCAGTAATCAGAAATGAAAGCAAGACTCTTCTCTCTATTCATATTGCTGGCTTGTATGCTCATACAGGCACAGGCGCAGACAAAGGCACCCAGCCAGCCTCAGCAGTCGTTTCCCTATCCTGCCCTCCCCGATACACTGCGCAGCGTGGAGCAGCGTGCCGGCTATCTGAGCGAGCACTACTGGGACAACTATAACTTTGCCGATACCCTGATGCTGGAAAGCGAGGAGGTGACAGAGCAGGGCTTCGTCAACTTCATCGACATCCTGGGCAGATTCAGTCCTGCCATCGCCCAAAAGGGCATCGCAGGCTTCACCCAAAGGGCTTTCAAGAATACTGCCGCCAAAGAAAGATTCGAGAGTCTGATAGAGCATTATTTCGAGAATCCCCAGTCGCCCCTGCGCAACGACAGAGTCTACCTGCTATTTCTGGAAGAAATGAAGAATTCATCTTGTTTCGACGAGGCGGAAAAGGAACGTCTTGCCTTCAAAATCAAGACTACCAACAAGAACTTGCCTGGCGATATCGCCATCAACTTCAACTTCAAAGACGAAAACGGAATGTCCCATCAGTTGAGCGATTACAGAGACCAGAAGGTAATCCTCTACTTCTACGACCCCGACTGCGAAAACTGTCACAAGGTGTCAGCATGGCTCAAGCAGCAAACCATCCCTGCCGACATCAAGGTGCTGAAAATCATCGCAGACAACCATATCAGCCACATCTATAGCCTCAGGGCCATGCCTACGATATTCCTGCTGGATAAAGGGAATCTGGTGGTTCTAAAGGACTGTACTGCCCAAGAACTGATAGCGTATGTTTCCTCCAAGCATTAGATCAAGCATCAAGCCTGACTTTAAATCAGGCGAAATCATTTTTAAAATTTAAACTAGACTGTGTCGTTGGACGCTGTAAACCATCTATTATTATTTATCGATCAATCGCAACTATTACCATTTACATCAATTACTAATTATCATTTACTTTGCCTTTGAAGAATCGTAAGTCATTTTGAATTCTTCGCGGACGTGATTGTTTCTCTTCACTACAACCACATAGTCACCATCCTTTATTTTTCCAACTGTAGCAACAAGTGTATAGTAACCATACTTGCCAGACTTACCATAGTTGCCTGTCTCAGAAACGATCAACTTATTGCCAACCAACGCTGTTGAAAACTTGATGTCAGTGTTCTCATCGAAAATCACATTCTTGTGAGTTAACTTCAGCTCTCCACCTGCAAGAACCTTGCAAACCAACTTCTCTGTCATCTCTGCGCTCTGCGTATCATCTCCGCTGATAGGAGTTCCAACCGACTTGCTGTAGCTGAGCAAAGAGAACTCAGAAGAAGAAGCTGATGAAGCAGCTAAATTATCACTAAAATCATCTCCAGATGCACTGCAACTTGTCATTCCAACAGCCATCATCATTGTGGCTATCGCCATCATTAAACCCTTTTTCATAATTTATATCATTTACTAATTGTTAATATACCAATGAAAAATATCACATGCTTCCCTGCAAGGGGGATAGCAAAGACATTGGTTAAAACAAATACCAACCATTCAGTTGGTTCATCTTTCACAATTATACTAAATGATATGCAGGATATGTTTCCTTTACATATAATGTGATTTATATCATATCACAAGTGCAAATTTAAGAAAAAAAGAGAGAAATGCCAAACTTATTAAGTTAAATATTGTAAACTATTTCGTGTCAACGCACACAATTTAATGCCGCAGAAATGTGTGCGACAACAAAAATAAGAGAATGAAAAAAGAAGGGGGAAAGGAGGGGGAAAGAAGGGAGAAAGGGAATAGCAGGGAAACAAAAAAGCGGGAACCCTTTCGGATTCCCGCTCATATCTTTTGTTGTAAAATCTCGAAGATTAGTCGAGGTTAGCCAACTTGTTGTCAGAATGAAG
>ERZ1023886.322-NODE-322-length-20431-cov-18.095848_pt1 | contig 20431 bp, 14 predicted proteins | sample MGYA00380395_ERZ1023886 | MGnify/ENA primary metagenome ERZ1023886 (study PRJEB33179, sample SAMN07449002) | human gut metagenome | biome: Human-gut; feature: Human associated habitat; material: Faeces | host: Homo sapiens | place: India: Bhopal | collected... | reverse complement strand
GGGGTGCACTTGTCTCCGCTCGGCTTTGCCGCTTGCCAGAGCAAGAAGTGCACCATCCAAGCAAGAACTACACCAACTGAGCAATATTTAAGACCCTCTTGTTTGGTTGGTGCACTTGAGACAAGTGCACCCCCTTAAAGCACCGTCCGCCGTCCAGTCGGATAGCTTGAAACGCAACTAACCAAGTAGCGAGCAATTGCATTAATGTTCCTTAATATTTTGCTGACAAAATATCATAAAAAGCCGTCTGAAAAATCATAACTTGGCAATCTTTCTGTTGTCATTTTCATATTGTGTACGCAAACCTTTTGACATAATAATATTGTTTGGGCAAACGGAAATTTAGCGTCATTTTGTTCTTTTAAGTTCGCAAAAACTTATAAATATTAATAAAATTATCATGTTTTGGTATGAATTGCAGAAAAAACGTAATAAAACCTCGCTTTTTGAGTTAAAATATTTGGTTGGGAAACAATTATTAATTAAATTTGCAAATGAATTTTAAAATTTAATTTACCAGACGTTGCAGGATACTAAGGCGATTGAGACGCATTATGTTGTTTCTTCACCTCGAAGCGCGAGGGCTGCTTTTTATATAAAAGGTATCGTGACGACGTGTGTGCTTTTTTCAAATTAGAATAATGTAATACAGGTAAAAAACGGGGACCGCTCCCGACACATACAAAGTGAAAACAAAAATCAAATTATAATAATTAATTAATTTAAAGAGAGAGAATTAATATGGAAAAAAGAATCATGATGTTTTTCGCCTGTCTCTTCCTAAGTATAGGAATGGCAATGGCACAAACTCACGTTTCCGGAATTGTCACCTCCTCTGAAGACGGTGAGCCCGTTATCGGTGCTACAGTCAAGGTGGTAGGTTCGCAGACAGCCGGTACAGTTACCGACATTGAAGGACGCTTCTCGCTCTCAGTCAGCAAGCCTGGCGTTGAGCTCGAGTTCTCGTCAATCGGTCTGGTTTCTAAGCGCGTTAAAGCAAGCGAGAACATGACCGTAGTGCTTCAGGTGGACAGCCACACACTCGAGCAGGTAGTCATCACTGGCTACGGTTCTGCAAAGAAGTTGGGTTCAGTGGTAGGTTCTGTTGCTTCTGTCGACAAGAAGAAGCTCGAGAGCATCGTTACTCCGAACTTCACCGACGCTCTTGCAGGTCAGGTATCAGGTCTTTCGGTACTTTCTGCTGCCGGTGACCCGTCTTCCTCAGCAACAATCCGTCTGCGCGGTATCAATTCTATCAACTCTTCGAGCCAGCCGCTCTTTATCCTCGACGGCGCGCCGATTTCAGCATCATTCTACGCAACACTCAACCCGGCTGACATCGAGAACATCACAGTGCTCAAGGACGCCGCTTCTACAGCTATCTACGGTGCGCGTGCTGCCAACGGCGTTATCGTGCTCACCAGCAAGCAGGGTAAGTACAGCGAGCAGGTAGGTCTTAGTGTTAGAGCACAGTATGGTATCGCAAGCGCTACAAGCGACGGCGTAGAGATGATGAACTCTAAGCAGTACGTCAAGTTCCGCGACCTCATCGGCCAGCCCGTATCAGACGAGATCCGCACACTCGTTGACAAGTATAACATCAACACCAACTGGCGCGACGAGATGGTCGACGACGCTGCTCCTACACTCGACGTTAACGCTACAATGCAGGGCGGTGGTCAGACCGTAAACTACTACGTTTCGTTCAACCACCACAAGCAGGACGGTCTTATCGAGATGTCTAAGATGCACCGTAACACTCTTAACGCACGCATCAACGCTCGTCTGAACCGTTTCTTCAAGATCGGTTTCACATCTAACCTCGGTGTTCAGCGCTACTCACAGAACGCAGAGTGGGGTTCCGGCGATCTCTACTCTGCCAACCCACTCGTGTTTGCTCGTCAGGCAATGCCTTACGATACTCCTTATCAGTACACCATCGACGAGAACGGCAAGATGATCAAGGGCGATCGTGCTATCGGTCTTAAGTACTCTAATCTTGTAGGGCCTTGGTGGTACAACGCTCACCGCGACTACTATCGCAACAAACTCACTCTCAATACCAGCCTCACCGAGACATTCACTCCGCTTGAGGGTCTTACATTCCAGGCATTGCAGTCAATGAACGGCTATGAGAACATGAACCACGGTTCGTTCAGCCCGTACGACGCTTTCGTTGACGGCATGGGCAACAGAATTGAGGGCGAGAAGGGTAGCGTTTCGGCTTCTACAAGCCGCTACTACCAGTTCACACTCTCGCACACAGCAGAGTGGCGCAAGCAGTTTGGCGACCACTACGTAGGCATCCTCCTCGGTGAGGAGACACGTATCGAGCGTTCACGCGGTCTCAGCGCTTACTCAGAGGGTCAAACCGACCCGCGCCTCCTCCTCCTCCCTAATGGTACAACAGTAGCTCCGAAGAATCTTGGCGACTCAAAGGTAGAGGAAGTTGCTAACTCACTCTTCGCTAACGCTGAGTACAACTATAAGGAGAAGTACTACGTGACTGGTTCTATCCGTCGCGACGGTAGCTCTAAGTTCGCTCCCGACCACCGTTGGGGTACATTCTGGTCAGCAGGTGCTAAGTGGGATGTCAAGAAGGAAAACTTCCTGAAGGATGTGGAGTGGTTGAACGACCTCTCGCTGAGCGTTAACTACGGTACAACCGGAAACGACTCTGGCGCAGGCTCGTACGACTACCTCGGTACCTTCACTGACGGCGGTCTCTACAATGGTGAGAGTTCTATCGGTATCAAACGGATGGCAAACAAGACCCTCACTTGGGAGAAGACAGCAAAGTGGAACGTAGGTCTTAACTTCTCTATCTTCGACCGTGCTCACTTCACTGTTGACTTCTACCGCAACAAGACAACCGACATGCTTATGCCGATTCCTTACTCAATGACTACTGGCTACTCAGCAGGTGTCGGTAACGTGGCAGCAATGACCAATACCGGTGTCGAGGCAAACGTAGACGTAGACATTCTCAAGACAAAGGACTTCTACTGGAGCTTCAAGGCTAACGTAGGCTACAACAAGAACGAAATCACAGAGCTCTTCCAGGGCCGCGACGAGTACGTCCTCTCTAACACCGGTATTAAGCTTGCTGTAGGCCACGCTTATGGTGAGTTCTTCCAGGTACGCTTTGCAGGCGTTGACCCGATGACCGGTGCTCCGCTCTACTACGACAAGGACGGCAACAAAACAAAGAAGTTCAACGAGGACCGCGACGCCGTATTCCTTGGCAAGAAGCGCTATGCTCCTTGGACAGGCGGTTTCGGTACCAACTTCCGTTACAAGAACGTTTCGCTCATCGCCGACTTCGCTTGGGTAGCAGGCAAGTACATGATCGTTAACGACGACTACTTCATCGCAAACGCTCAGCTGGCTACAAAATGGAACCAGCGCGTAGAGATGCTCAACGTCTGGACTACTCCAGGTCAGATAACAAATATCCAGAGTGTCAATTATGCGAAGCAGTTTACCGACCAGATGATTCAGAACGCTTCGTTCCTCCGCATGAAGACTCTTTCGATCCAGTACGAGTTCCCGAAGAAATGGATGCAGGCTACTCGCTACATCAAGGGCGTGAAGGTATTCGGTATCGCACGCAACCTCTTCACCATTACTCCGTTCGAGGGTTACGACCCGGAGCCGGATCAGAACCTCGTGCTGTTCAACTACCCGAACACACGCCAGTTCGTAATCGGTGCTGAGATCTCTTTCTAATATTAACACTTAATCAGGAAATAAAATGAAAAAGTTATATATTTCAATGATGCTGCTGGGAGCCATGGCTTTCTCTTCCTGCGATATGGATCTGAAGCCGGTTGGCGAACTTGACGAGGAGACCGCCATCCAAAGCACTCAGGACATGCGCAAGTTCCGTAATACCCTTTACACCAACCTGCGCGTAGTGACCGCTGGTTCGTACGTTTACCTCACAGATATCCAGCTCGACGGTTTCAACGGACTCATCACCAATGGTAACAACCTCAGCGATTTCTCGTTCGGCCAGATACTTCCTACCAACTCAAGCGTGACATCATACTGGGGCAACAACTACGTTATGATTTCTAACTGTAACGCCCTCATCGATCAAGCAGACCGAGTTTTGGCTTCTCCGAACTACTCTGACAACGATAAGGTGATGTTCGCACGCTACAAGGGCGAGGCACAGTTCACACGTGCCTTCGGCTACTTCAACCTCATTGAGCACTTCAGCAAGTCGTACACACAGACCGACCCGAACGCAGCAGCTTCAGGTGTGCCTCTCGTAACTAAGTACGAGCCGACTGGCGACGTTTCTAAGTATCCGAGTCGTGCTACAATCGCTGAGGTATACAACGTTATCGAATCTGACCTCAAGGCTGCTTACGACGCTATCTTGGCATACGAGAAGTCGGGCGTTAGCGACCAGTACACAGAAAAGTACGAGACAGACAAGACCAACTACCTCACATCTTACGCTGTAGCAGCTATGCAGGCACGTGTAGCACTCGTGAAGGGCGACTATCAGACAGCATGGGACAAGGCTACATCTATTATCTCAAGCAACAAGTACAAGCTCGTTCTGCGTTCTGCATTCGGCAAGATGTGGACAAACGATACCGGCAGCGAAATCATCTTCCAGCCGTTCATGTCTGATACCGAGCGTGGCGCTTCTATCGGTAGTTTCTACCAGACGGAAAACCAGACAGCTCCTATGTACATCCCGAACTTCGGTACACTTATGATGTACGATGAGGGTGACATCCGCTTCGAGAAGTGGTTCACGGAGTATCCTTCTTTCGAGGTTGAGGGCTCTACATACAAGGCATACGCTTTCACAAAGTATCCTGGCAACTCTGCTCTCAACCCGTCTAAGAACGAGTTCGTGAACATGATAAAGGTGTTCCGCACATCTGAGATGTACCTCATCGCAGCTGAGGCAGGTGCTTACCTTGGTGGCGAGAAGCTCACCCAGGGCAACAAGTACCTCAACGACTTCTGCAAGAAGCGCTACTCAGGCTACACCGACAAGACTTATCCTACAAAAGACCTGCTCGTATCTCAGGTGCTCCTCGAGCGTAAGCGCGAGTTTATCGGCGAGGGCATGCTTTGGTCAGACCTCCGTCGTACACACCAGGGCTTCCAGCGTGAGTCTACATTCGACATCGACGAGGAATACAACAAGATCAACAACATTATGTTCAAGTATGGTATGAACCTCAAGTACGATGCTGACGACTACCGCTTCGTATGGCCTATCCCGAAGGACGAGATCGACGCCAACCCGCAGCTGAAGCATCAGCAGAACCCGGGCTATTAATTTGCATTAACAACCAAAAAAGAAAAGTTTCAATATGAAATACATCAAATTATTTTCGCTTCTGGCAGCAGTAATCTTCTTGGGTTCCTGCAAGGACGACGACGAGAACTGGAACTCTACTTCTGACGTTACAGTAAGCATGGGTAAGACAGAGTACTCGCCGAAGGAGGGCGCTGGCATCGTTTACCTGCCTATCAACGTTGAAGGCAACACCAACGGTTTGGTTAGCGTAACTGTTGAGACAAGGGAAGTAGGCAACAATCCTGCAAAGGAAGACGTCAACTACTATGTAACAACAAAGACTCTCAAGATCTCTGACGGTCAGGGTAATCTCGAGGTTGAGTTTGTTGATGATGACGAAATCAACAAACCGCGCACATTCGAGGTAACAATCGTTAGCGCTAAGGGTGCTAAGATCGGTGAGAATAAGACCACTTCTATCACTATCCGCGACAACGATACTGAGTACTACGACAAGCTCCAGGGCAACTGGGAAATGAACGGCGTTGACGATGCTGGCAAAGCTATCAAGTGGAACGTATCTATCACAGGCGCTGCTGACGAGAATAACGCTGAGTACAACAAGACTCTCTACATCGAGGGTATGTGCGGTCTGGATACTAAGGCTCGACTCGACTACTACTTCGACGAGGTTTCTAAGACTTGTTCGGTAGCTATCGTTCCTGGTCAGTACGCATTCGCAAAAGGCCTGAACTTCGGTATGACTAACCCGATGGACATCTGGTTGGTTCGCCTCGAGGGCAAGAACCTCAGCTTCAACCCGGTTGACGGCGAGGTTTCTTCAGACATGAAGACCATCACATTCGATCAGGATGCTATCCTTACTGGCTATCTTGTAGACAGCGTAACTGGTGAGACTCCGGGCTACATCTGGTTCGGTAACGGTATCGGTCAGATTACAAAGATCACTATGACAAAGAGTAAGTAAGATTTGCTTACTATATGACAAACTAAGATAAAGGAGGGTAGGGTGCTTCAACCGCTGAAGCATCGCTCTCCTTTTCTGCACTTTTTTAAGTTTGATGGTAAAGACCAACTTCTGCATCATCAGTTTCATCTAAAAACAGAAAATCTACAAATTCAAAAATGAAAAGAAAATTCTTTACACTGGCTTTGGCTCTCGCAACAACACTCGTTGCTAACGCCATTCCTGCGAAGCGCGGCATCTGGCGCACTATGCAGCTCCCGAACGGCACTGAGGTGAAGGTGGAGTTGCGTGGCGACGAGTTCATGAGCTTCTGGCAGGACGCCTCTGGCAACCGCTATACAGTGGATGCACAGAACAGACTTCGTGTAGCTGACATGGACCAGCTGCGTCAAATCAGCAAGCAGCTCCGCACAAAGGCTGACAACGTGGTAGGCGATATGCGCCGCGTTAAGTCTAAGTCGAAGAAGATGGAGTACAAGGGCGACAAGCGTTGCCTTATCCTCCTCGCTCAGTTCTCTGACAAGTCGTTCTCAATGGAAGACCCGAAGGCGTTCTTTACACGCGTTGCAAACGAGAAGGGTTTCAGCGAGAACGGTTTCAAGGGTAGCGTTTCCGACTATTTCAGCGCACAGAGCGGTGGCCAGTTCAACATCACATTCGACGTTGTAGGTCCTTACACACTCGGTCCTGTTAAGAGCTACGGCGAGAACGTCAACGACAATCAGGGCAACCGTCTTTACGACAAGAATGCCGAGGGCATGATCACCGGAGTTTGTAACCAGGCTTACGCAGACGGTCTCGACTTCTCTCCGTACGACTGGGACGGTGACGGCTACGTAGAGATGGTTTACGTCGTATATGCAGGCGAAGGCGAAGCAACCGGCGGCGGCAAGGAGACAATCTGGCCGCACAAGTCGCAGCTGCCTCAGGCTGCACGCTACGGCAACAAGCGCGTTTCTATATACGCATGCTCTAACGAGGTGAACGGTGGCAACAAGCTCGCCGGCATCGGCACCATCTGCCACGAGTTCTCTCACTGTATGGGCTACCCCGATGTTTACGACATCGACTACGGCGGCAACTACGGTATGGGTACATGGGACCTCATGTGCTCTGGTAGCTACAACGGCGACACATACTGCCCGGCTGGCTACACAGCATACGAGAAGATGGTTGCAGGCTGGATCAAACCGGTAGAGCTGACAGAGAATGCCTCTTACTCAGACATCAAGCCCACTGCAGATGGTGGCGACGCTTACATCTTCTACAACCCGGGTAACAAGAACGAGTATTATCTTATCGAGAACCGCCAACGCAAGGGTTGGGACAAGTATATCGCTGCAGGCGGCATCCTCGTCAACCACATCACTTACGACAAGACCGTTTGGGACTACAACATGCCTAACACCTTCCGCAAGGGCATCAACGACATAGAGCGTATCACTATCATCCCTGCCGACAACCAGAAGACTTCTACATCTGAGGCTAATGACGTGTTCGGAACAAAGGACGCTTACCGTCAGCTCACAAATGCTTCTACTCCTGCCGATGTGGCGAACACAGAGAACACAAACGGCATGAAGTACATGAATATCTCGCTCACAAAGATGAATGTAGAGAACGGTCTGGCTTCGTTCAGCTTCTCAAACCACAACCTCGGTTCTGGTACCGTTGAGGGCTATGTGTTCCATGAGACCTTCGACCAGTCGCTCGGCACAGGCGGCAACGACGGCAAGTTCAAGCCGAATAACAAGCTCGACAAGAACTTCGCTACCGGCGTACTGACTCCAGACGTTGCAGGATGGACCGGCGAGTACATGCGTGGCGGCAGCCAGTGTATGCGTGTAGGTTCTACTGGCGGCATCGACTCTAAGGTTACAACACCTGAGTTCACACTTAACGGCGAGTCGAAACTCACCTTCCGTGCTGCAGCATGGGAAGGCGACGGCACATCGCTCACACTTTCTATCACCGGCGGCACACTCGGCACAACCAGCTTCACAATGCCTTCAGGCCCATTTGACGACCCTTCAGACGCATGGGGAGACTTCTCTACCACTATCAAGGGTAACGGCAAGGTGAAGCTCACCTTCCAGGGCGAGTTGCGCTACTTCCTCGACGAAGTATTCGTAACCGATCCCGGTACTACTGGCATAGAGAACGTTGAGATGAACAGCAAGCCGGCAGTTATGGGCGTTTACTCTATCGACGGACGCTATCTCGGCAACGATGTTTCGAAGCTCGGCAAGGGTCTCTACATCGTTAACGGCAAGAAGATCGTTAAGTAAGCAAGTTCTGTACACAGCAACTGTCCAATTCGTTATGGACAGTACATTATGATATAAAGCGAATGTTTGGTCAGCTGGCGGCTGACCAAGCATTCGCTTTTTTATTTGTTATTCGATATTTCCGCTGTATTCTCCCGTATTACCTTACGGCGTTTCTTGTTTTGCGAAAAATATATTATCGTTTTTTTTGTTCTTTCCTATTTTTAGCGTATTTTTGCATAATCATATAGGCTGCACGCTGCAGTCTTGCTAAAACAAAGCTTATGCAAACAAGATGTCATCTCTCGGTAATCGCCCATAAGTTGGCGGCAAAGTATGGCGAACGCGCTGCGTTCACCTATAAAGACTTTGGCTCTTCAGTATGGAAGAAGATCAGTTACAACCGCTTTTCGCAGTTGGTGAAGCAGGCGAGCAACGCCCTTCTCAATCTCGGTGCGAAGCCCCACGACAAGATTGCTGTGTTCTCGCAGAACTGTCTTCAGTATCTCGTTACCGACTTCGGTGCCTATGGCGTGAAGCTTGTATCTATCCCGTTCTATGCTACAGCATCCGAGCAGCAGATACAATATATGATTAACGACGCTCAGGTGCGCTTCATCTTTGTAGGCGAGCAGGAGCAGTACGACAAGGCTCACCGCATCTTTGCGCTCTGCAACACGCTCGAGCGCATCATCGTGTTCGACCGCTCAGTGCGCATCTCTACGCACGACCCCGCAGCGCTATACTTTGACGACTTCCTGAAGCACGGCGAAGGACTGCCGCGCCAGTCGGAGGTGGAGCAGCTTTATAAGGAGGCGTCGATGGACGACCTCTGCAACATACTCTACACATCCGGCACCACCGGCGACTCGAAGGGCGTAATGCTCACCTACGGCCAGTACGACGCTGCGCTCGCAGCCAACGATGCCGTGGTGAAAGTCGGCGAGAACGACCGCATTATACAGTTCCTCCCCATCACGCACATCTTTGAGCGTGGCTTCTCATACCTGAGCTTCTCAGAGGGATCACATATTATTATTAATACCGACCCGCACGAGATACAGCAGTCGATGCGCGAGACCCATCCTACATGTATGTGTTCCGTGCCCCGTTTCTGGGAGAAGGTATATCAGGCAGTGAAGGAGAAGATAGAACGCTCGAGCTCGCTTCAGCAGAAGATGTTCCGCCATGCGCTCGAAGTGGGACGCCGCTACAATGTAGAATGTAAGATGCGCTGCAAGTGTCCTTCGCCCTGGCTCGCTATGGAGTACAAACTCCTCGACAAGATGATACTCAGCCTCGTGCGCAAGCAGATAGGCTTGGAGAACAGCAACCTCTTCCCGACAGCCGGCGCCCGCGTGTCGCCCGAAGTGGAGCGCTTTGTTCACTCTGTAGGCATCAATATGGTTGTAGGCTACGGCTTGACAGAGAGTCTCGCCACAGTATCTTGCGACCGCGACAACAAGCCTTGCACTATAGGCTCCGTAGGACGTCCTATCGGTAGCATTGAGGTGAAGATCGGCGACGACGACGAAGTGCTGCTCAAGGGTTCGACCATCACAAAGGGCTATTATCACCGCGACGCAGCCAACAAGGATGCGTTCACCGAGGACGGCTTCTTCCGCACCGGCGACGCAGGCTACATAAAGGACGGCGAACTCTTCCTTACCGACCGCATCAAAGATCTCTTCAAGACCTCAAACGGCAAGTATATCGCGCCGCAGCTCGTAGAGTCGCTAATCCTCGTCGACAAGTATATCGACCAGGTGGCAGTCATCGCCAACGAGCGCAAGTTCGTCTCGGCGCTCATCGTGCCCGAGTTCCGTCTCGTAGAAGACTGGGCTAAGGAGCACGGCATCGAGTTCAGCTCGCGCGAAGACCTCTGCGCCAACCCTAAGGTGAACAAGATGATTCTTGACCGCATCAAGACTCTGCAGCAGCAGCTCGCCCACTACGAGCAGGTGAAGCGCATCACGCTCATTCCGCACCACTTCTCGATGGAGTCGGGCGAACTCACCAATACGCTGAAGATACGCCGACCGGTGGTGTACAAGAACTACAAGCAGGAAATAGACAAAATGTATGAAGAATAAAGTTGATGTGTTGTGATGTTGATATGGTGACAAATGTCAACACCTCAACATCACAACACCTCAACCTTTCTAATTATAGAACTATAGATGATCACTTCCGACCAACTGAAGGATGTGCTTGAGCGTGCAGATGCCCTCAAGCGCTATCTTAATATCGACCAGAAGAAAGTAGAATTTGAAGAAGAACAGCTCCGCACGCAGGCGCCTGACTTCTGGGAAGACCCTAAACGCGCCGAGGAGCAGATGAAGAAGGTGAAGACGCTGGAGCGCTGGATAAAGGGCTACGCCCACGTGCGCCAGCTCGCCGACGAGTTGCAGCTCGCCTTCGACTTCCATAAAGACGAACTCGTAACCGAAGAGGAGGTAGACGACGACTACTCGAAGGCTATCACCGCCATCGAAGACCTCGAGCTGAAGAACATGCTGCGCCAGAAGGAAGACCCAATGGACTGCGTGATGAAGATAAACTCCGGCGCCGGCGGCACCGAGAGCCAGGACTGGGCGCAGATGCTCATGCGTATGTACATGCGCTGGGCAGAGGCTCACGGCCACAAGGTGACGATAAGCAACCTTCAGGAGGGCGACGAGGCAGGCATCAAGAGCGTCACGATGGAGATAGAGGGCGGCGAGTACGCCTACGGCTTCCTCAAGAGCGAGAACGGAGTGCACCGACTTGTGCGTGTGTCGCCGTTCAACGCGCAGGGCAAGCGCATGACGTCGTTCGCTTCGGTGTTCGTGTCGCCGCTCATCGACGATACCATCGAGGTGTATGTCGACCCGTCGAAGATTAGCTGGGACCTCTTCCGCTCTGGCGGAGCAGGCGGTCAGAACGTGAACAAGGTGGAGACGGGTGTACGCCTCCGCTATCAGTATACCGACCCCGACACGGGCGAGGAGGAGGAAATCCTCATCGAGAACACCGAGAGCCGCAAGCAGCTCGAGAACCGCAACAACGCCATGCGACTCCTCAAGTCGCAGCTCTACGACCGCGCCATGAAGAAGCGTCTCGAAGCGCAGGCGAAGATTGAGGCGGGCAAGAAGAAGATAGAGTGGGGTAGCCAGATACGCAGCTACGTCTTCGACGACCGCCGCGTGAAGGACCACCGCACCAACTATCAGACCACCGACGTCGACGGCGTGATGGACGGCAAGATAGACGGGTTCATCAAGGCGTATCTCATGGAGTTCCCCGTGAGCGAGGAGGAGTAAGGTTTCTAAGATTGCTAGGCTTTCTAGGGGGCTAGGGATGCTAGGGATAAGACAGAATAAACAATCAAAAAATCAAATAACTATGAGCCAGAAAAGTAATGTGCGCCGCGCAAAGTATGCGGCAGAACAAGAGAAGAAAGCAAAGAAAGTAGTGAAAGGTATCATCTGGACGCTCGTCGGACTTACGATAGCGTACATGATTTGGACCTTTACACAGTCTTAATAAGAAACAAGATATGAGTGGATTAGAAATAGAACGTAAGTTCCTTATACGTGAAGGCAGCGACTACAAGTCGGCTGCCTTTTCTCATAGCCGTATCAAGCAGGGATACATGCCCTGCCAGACGGCTACCGTGCGTGTCCGCACCCGCGACGACCGCTCCTGGCTCACCATCAAGAGTCACAGCGACCGTGCCGGACTCTCGCGCTACGAGTTCGAAAAGGAGATAACGAACGACGAGGCGGAACACCTCTTCGAGCTCTGCCGCGGCGGAGTGATAGACAAGTGCCGCTGGCTCGTGAAGTCGCCCGACGGGCGCCACACGTTCGAGGTCGACGAGTTCTTCGGCGACAACGCCGGACTCGTAGTTGCTGAGGTGGAGCTTGGCTCCGAGGACGAGCCGTTCGCAAAGCCCAGCTTCATCGGCGAGGAAGTGACGGGCGACCGCCGCTACTACAACTCGCAGCTGCTCGTACATCCGTATAAGGATTGGTAACTATAGGGGGTGCACTTGTCTCAAGTGCACCAACCGAGCAATGTTGATATACCTCTTGCTACGTTGGTGCACTTCTTGCTCTGGCAAGCGGCAAAGCCGAGCGGAGACAAGTGCACCCCCTAAAGTTAGCATCCGTGAAAATCCGTGAAATCTGTGGGAGTATATCTCAGCAGAAAGAGAGAACCCCACGTTACTTCAGTCGTTCAAGATACTTCACCAGTCCCCAGCGCACAGAGCGGAGACCGAACTGCTCGGTGTGTATATCCTCGGGCTTTATCCACATGCACTCCGCAGCGTCGTCGTTGGCGGCGAGCACCGACTCGTCCTCCACGTCGCACTCGTAGAACATGTCGAGTGTAGGCAGTTCGATGCCGCTATAGCGGTATACGTTAGGCAGCGAGAAAAGGTAGCGAGCTGCCGTCACCTTGAGGTTCGTCTCCTCCATCACCTCGCGCACAACACCCTCCTCCGACGTCTCGCCAATTTCGGTGAAGCCGCCAGGCAGGTCGAGCGTGCCCTTCGCCGGCTCCTGCTTGCGTAGCGTGATGAGAATCTCGCCCTTGCTGTTGCGTATGATAGCCACGTTGGCTGCACTCGGATTCATGAAATACTCGAAACCGCAGTTCTCGCATTTCCTGCTTCTCGCACCGTTCTCTACAAAATGATGACTGCCGCAGCGCGGGCAGTACTCGAACTTCTCTAATGGATGCATTTCTATAATGTTAATTAATTATTACAAAGCGCTTTTTTGCACTGCAATATTACAAAAAAAGTGTTACCTTTGCAAATAAATATTCTAAAAACCAATCTTTGTAACAGAAATGAAATACTTCGCATACCCTATGCGCGGCTCTATGGTCGTGCTCAAGTCCGTAATACTCACTGTGTTCTGCCTCGTTCTCGCCGCTCCGGCGCTCGCTCAGCGCACGTTCGACGTGCAGCTCTGGCAGAAGAAAGCCCCCAACAACAATAGCTTGGGCGACACCGCATACGTGAAGGTGTACCTGCCCGAGAAGAAGCATGCCACGGGTCGCGCCGTAGTGATCTGCCCCGGCGGAGGCTACGAGCATCTGGCTATGGGACACGAAGGCACCGACTGGGCGCCGTTCTTCAACGACCAGGGCATTGCCGCCATCGTGCTCCACTACCGCATGCCAGCCGGCAACCCTAAGGTGCCCGTGAGCGACGCTGAGGAAGCCCTGCGCCTTGTGCGCCGCAACGCACAGGCATGGCATATCGACGCCGACAACGTAGGTGTCATGGGATTCTCTGCCGGCGGACACCTCGCTTCTGCCGTCGCCACACTCTCAAAGGACGACGCCAAGCCCAACTTCCAGATACTCTTCTATCCCGTCATAACGATGCTCGACGGCTACTGCCATCAAGGCTCGCGCAAGAACCTGCTCGGCGAGCACGCACGCAAGAAGGACGAGCAGAAGTACTGCACCGACATGCAGGTGACACGCGTCACGCCGCGCGCCTTCATCGCCCTCTCCGACGACGACCACGTGGTGCAGCCCATGAACGGCGTCAACTACTACGCCGAACTCTACCGCCACGACGTGCCCGCATCGCTCCACGTATATCCCAGCGGCGGTCACGGCTACGGCTTGCGCACCAGCTTCCGCTTCCATGTCGAGATGCTGCTCGATTTGAAGGCGTGGCTGCAGAGCTTCTAAAAACGCATAAGTAGCGGAGGTCTCCGGCCTCCGCAGCACCCGGTCGATTGTTAATAATTCACTTCTTTCTGCTTGTTTTCCGAAAATAATGCGTAAGTTTGCATGTTAAAACAAGCAAACAAGAAAAACGACGATGAATATAATGACTAAAAAGATTGCTGCATTCACCTTCGCAGCACTTACAGCGCTCGGTTTCGCTTCGTGCAACGAGCGCAAGTTCCACGTAGAAGGCGCCATCGAGAACGCTGCCGACTCCGTGCTCTACTTCGAGAATATGGGTCTGAACGGCGTTCAGACAGTCGACTCCGTGAAGCTCTCTGCCGACGGCGCATTCGCCTTCGACGGCAAGGCAGTCACAGCTCCTGAGTTCTACCGACTGCGTATCGCCGGACAAATCATAAATGTAGCCATCGACTCTACGGAGACCGTAACCGTGAAGGCGAAGTATCCCGCAATGGCAACCGACTATGAGGTGAGCGGATCGGAAGACTGCTCGCGCATCAAGGAGCTTGCTCTTATGCAGATGCAGCTTCAGCAGAACGTCAACAACATCGCTCGCAACCCGCTGCTCGGCGCCGATGCCGTGGCAGACAGCGTACAGAAAGTTGTTGAGGCATACAAGACCGACGTGAAGACCCGCTATATCTTCAAGGCGCCGATGAAGGCTTCGTCATACTTCGCACTCTTCCAGACGCTCTATGCCGGCGGTCAGCCCATGCTCATCTTCAATCCGCGCACATCCGAGCAGGACGTTCGCGTCTTCGCCGCAGTGGCTACCAGCTGGGATGCGTTCTATCCCAACGCCGAGCGCGGCGCCAACCTTCACAACATCGCCATCGAAGGCATGAAGGAGGTGCGTATGCTGCGCAGCAAGGCTGAGGCGACGCTCGACCCCGCAAAGCTCAACACAAGCGGCGTGCTCGACTTCACGCTCACCGATAATCGCGGCGCACAGCGCAGCCTCTCGTCGCTGAAGGGCAAGGTGGTGATGCTCGACTTCCACGTCTTCGCCACCGGCGAGTCGATGAAGCGCATAATGATGCTCCGCGAACTCTACAACAAGTATCACGCTCAGGGCTTCGAAATATATCAGGTGAGCCTCGACGAGGACGAACACTTCTGGAAGACGCAGACCGCAGCCCTGCCGTGGGTGTGCACACGTATGGACGAAGACTCGCAGCAGGTGCTCCGACTCTACAACGTGCAGCAGGTGCCAACGTTCTTCCTGCTCGACCGCAACTGCAACGTTGTGAAGCGCGACGCACAGATAAAGGATCTCGACGCAGAAATAAAGGCGCTGCTGTAATAGATTGTAACCAGAAACGCCCGAATGACGTTGAAAATTCTCAAATTGAAAGCATTTTTAATAAAAGTGCTTTCAATTTGAAACTTTGTGCTAATTATTACGAAAATGCTCCGTCAATTCATTTGTATTTGCGTAAATAGTTGTAATTTTGCAGTCGTAATAATAATAGGAGTTGTTTCAGGACTCCGCTTTAAGGTAAAAGGATAAGAAGAATGAGAAAGTCGGTAAGATTCACAAAGATGCACGGTGCAGGCAACGATTACATCTACGTTGACACGCAGAAGTACGATGTGCCCGACCCGTCTGCGGCTGCCATCGCATGGAGCAACCGCCATACAGGCATCGGCAGCGACGGACTCGTGCTTATCGGCAAACCGTACGGCGGCGTTGACGCCGATTTCTCTATGCGCATCTTCAACGCCGACGGATCGGAGGCTAAGATGTGCGGCAATGCGTCGCGCTGCATTGCGAAGTATCTCTACGAGCGCCGACTCACCGACAAGACAACTATACGCCTGCAGACACTCTCGGGCGTAAAGATTCTGACGTTGCATCTCGCCGACGGCGAAAACGCTGGCGGCGGTTCGGACAATATACATAATAATAAGGTGGAGAGCGTAACGGTCGACATGCTTGCGCCCACATTCCACGTGCCCGAGCAGTACGACGAGACGGCAGGCGATGCGCTTACCGTCGGTTCGCGCACGTTCCACGGCACGTTCGTGTCGATGGGCAACCCCCACTTTGTATGCTTCGTCGACGATATCGACACGCTCGACGTGGCACGATACGGCTCCGCGATGGAGATAGCTTCGGCTTTCCCCGAACGCTGCAACATTGAGTTCGCCGAGATTAAGGCCGACGGCGCCATACGCACACGAGTGTGGGAGCGAGGCAGCGGCATCACTATGGCATGCGGCACAGGCGCCTGCGCTACAGCCGTGGCGGCAGCGATTGCGGGCAAGTCATCGCGTCGCAGCGCCATCATTATGGATGGTGGCACCTTACATATCGAATGGAATGAAGCCGACGGGCATGTCTATATGACAGGGCCGGCGGCTTTCGTCTTTGATGGAGAAATAGAGATTTAAAAATCACGATTCAGGATTACAGGATAAAAATTTAGAGAGTATGGCATTGGTTAACGAACATTTCTTGAAACTCTCGAACAGCTATCTGTTCGCAGACATAGCCAAGAAGGTGAACGCCTTCAAGGTGTCGCATCCGCAGATGCGCGTCATCAGTCTGGGCATCGGCGACGTGACGCAGCCGCTGTGCCCCGCCGTGGTGGAGGCAATGCACAAAGCAGTAGACGAGATGGCGTCGGCAGACACGTTCCACGGTTACGGGCCGGAGCACGGCTACGACTTTCTGCGCGAGGCGATAATCAAGAACGACTTCGCACCGCGCGGCATACATCTCGACCCGAGCGAAGTGTTCGTCAACGACGGAGCAAAGAGCGACACGGGAAATATCGGCGAGATTGTGCGCTGGGACAACTCCATCGGCGTCACCGACCCGATTTACCCCGTATATATCGACTCGAATGTGATGTGCGGCAGAGCCGGAGTGCTCGAAGACGGTCGCTGGAGCAACGTCAACTATCTGCCATGCACCGCTGAGAACGGCTTCGTACCGCAGATTCCCGACCATCGCGTAGACATGATTTACCTCTGCTACCCGAACAACCCTACGGGAACCGTGCTCCCGAAGGCAGAACTGAAGAAGTGGGTGAAGTATGCGCTGGCTAACGACACGCTCATCTTCTACGATGCAGCCTACGAGGCGTACATCCAGGACGACGACATACCGCACTCTATCTACGAGATACGCGGCGCAAAGCAATGCGCCATAGAGTTCCGCAGCTACTCGAAGACGGCAGGCTTCACCGGCGTGCGCTGTGGCTACACAGTAGTGCCGAAGGAGGTGACAGCCGTGACGCTCGACGGCAAGCAGCGCATATCGCTCAACCATCTTTGGGAGCGCCGCCAGTCGACAAAGTTCAACGGAACGAGCTACATATCGCAGCGCGCCGCCGCTGCAATCTATACGCCGGAAGGCAAGCGCCAGGTGCGCGAGACGATAGCCTACTACATGCGCAACGCCGAACTGATGTGCGAGTCGCTCACGCAGATGGGCTTCGAGGTGTTCGGCGGCAGAAACGCTCCCTATCTCTGGGTGAAGACGCCGCACGGCATCGACTCGTGGCGATTCTTCGAGCAGATGCTTTATGCCGTGGGCGTGGTCTGCACACCGGGCGTTGGCTTCGGACCGAGCGGCGAGGGCTATGTGCGCCTCACTGCCTTCGGAAAACGCGAAGACTGCGAGGAGGCGATGCAAAGAATAGGCGAGTGGGTGCGCTCCACCCACTAAACACTTGCGAAGCGAGTGACAGACACATACAACGAGAAACAATAAAAAAAAACAATATAACGACTAAATACCCAATTAGACAATGGCAAATTTAAGATTTGAGGTTGTAGCCGAGGCTTTCAACAAGAAACCAGTTGAAGTGATTACGCCGATAGAACGTCCGTCGGAGTTCTTCGGCAAAAACGTGTTCAACCGTGCGAAGATGTATAAGTATCTTCCGCGCGAAGTGTACGAAAAGCTCGTCGATGTCATCGACAACGGTGCGCGTCTCGACCGCTCTATAGCCGACGCTGTGGCTAAAGGCATGAAGCAATGGGCAGACGAGAACGGCGTCACTCACTACACACACTGGTTCCAGCCGCTCACCGAGGGCACAGCCGAGAAGCACGACGCCTTCATCGAGCACGACGGCAAGGGCGGAATGATAGAGGAGTTCTCTGGCAAACTGCTCGTACAGCAGGAGCCTGACGCAAGTTCGTTCCCGAACGGCGGCATCCGCAACACCTTCGAGGCACGCGGCTATTCGGCTTGGGACCCCACATCGCCGGTGTTCATCATCGACGACACGCTCTGTATCCCTACCATCTTCATCTCTTACACCGGCGAGGCGCTCGACTATAAGGCTCCGCTCCTGCGTTCGCTCCACGCCGTGAACGAGGCGGCTACGGCTGTCTGCCACTACTTCTACCCGGAGGTGAAGAAGGTCATCTCTAACCTCGGTTGGGAGCAGGAGTACTTCCTCGTTGACGAGGGACTCTACTCGGCACGCCCCGACCTTATGCTCACCGGTCGTACGCTTATGGGCCACGACTCGGCTAAAAACCAGCAGATGGACGACCACTACTTCGGTGCTATCCCCGAGCGTGTGCAGGCGTTCATGAAGGATCTTGAGATTCAGGCGCTTGAGCTTGGCATCCCTTGCAAGACTCGTCACAACGAGGTGGCGCCCAACCAGTTCGAGTTGGCACCGATCTTCGAGGAGACCAACATCGCCATCGACCATAACATGCTTCTCATGTCGCTCATGAAGAAGGTGGCTCGCCGCCACGGATTCCGCGTTCTGCTTCACGAGAAGCCGTTCGCAGGTATCAATGGCTCGGGCAAGCACGAGAACTGGAGTCTCGCTACAGACACCGGTGTGCTGCTCCACGGACCTGGTAAGACTCCGGAGGACAACCTCCGCTTCATCGTCTTCATCGTAGAGACATTGATGGCTGTATACAAGCACAACGGACTCATCAAGGCGTCTATCATGAGCGCTACAAACGCTCACCGACTCGGCGCTCACGAGGCTCCTCCAGCTATCGTTTCGTCGTTCCTCGGACGCCAGCTCACAGAGATTCTCAGCCATATCGCCGCTTCTGACAAGGACGAACTCTTCGACGTGGCAGGCAAGCTGGGCTTGAAGCTCGACATTCCTGAGATTCCAGAACTTCTCATCGACAATACCGACCGCAACCGCACATCGCCTTTCGCCTTCACCGGCAACCGCTTCGAGTTCCGCGCCGTAGGCTCTGAGGCTAACTGCGCGTCGGCAATGATCGTGCTCAACACCGCCGTTGCTGAGGCTCTGCAGTCGTTCAAGCAGCGCGTAGACGCTCTCATCGAGAACGGCTCCGACAAGGTGAGCGCTATACTCGACGTCGTTCGCGAGGACATCCGCACCTGCGAGCCAATCCGCTTCGAGGGCAACGGCTATTCAGAGGAGTGGGTAGAGGAGGCTAAGCGCCGCGGTCTCGACTGCGAGACTTCGTGCCCGAAGGTGTTCGAGCGCTACCTCGACGAGTCGACAATCACCATGTTCGAGAGCCAGAACGTAATGTCACGCAAGGAGCTTGAGGCTCGCAACGAGGTGAAGTGGGAGACCTACACCAAGAAGATTCAGATTGAGGCACGCGTCTTCGGCGACCTCTCTATGAACCATATCATCCCTGTCTGCACTCACTATCAGAGCCGTCTGGCTAAGAACGTGCAGAGCATGTACGACATCTTCCCGAAGGAGACTGCCGAGAAGCTCACTTCGCGCAACAAGAAGATTATCGAGGAGATTGCAGAGCGCACTCAGATTATCGAGAATGGAGTAGAGGAGCTGGTTGAGGCTCGCAAGGTGGCTAACCGCATTGAGGATGAGCACCTTAAGGCCATTGCTTACCACGACACTGTGGCTCCGAAGATGGACGAGATTCGCTACCACATCGACAAGCTCGAGCTTATCGTGGCTGACGAACTCTGGACGCTCCCGAAGTATCGCGAGCTCCTTTTTGTCCGCTAAACCATAAAACACATTCTACGTGGAGCGAGTCTGCTTCTCGATAGAATACTTATAAGGGTGTGTTATCACGCAGTAATTGCAGCTAACACACCCTTTTTTGTATATCATCTTTCCTTTATGCCTCCCTTTACACCATAAAATCACAGCTTTTGTCCTTTGGTGGCGTCCGCCGTCCGATCAGATTCCGTCCGCTACTATTTTCTCTCACTCGCGTATAATATTATAATGTGTACGCCCACAATTATGTGCTTTAATT
>ERZ1023886.319-NODE-319-length-20484-cov-46.445103_pt1 | contig 20484 bp, 10 predicted proteins | sample MGYA00380395_ERZ1023886 | MGnify/ENA primary metagenome ERZ1023886 (study PRJEB33179, sample SAMN07449002) | human gut metagenome | biome: Human-gut; feature: Human associated habitat; material: Faeces | host: Homo sapiens | place: India: Bhopal | collected... | reverse complement strand
TGCCTATCTCGTCCATCATGCAATGAATCTTGAAATCGCCCGATTTCTTCGATGCTTTCTCCTTAAACACATTGATGAGCATGATATTAACCATCGCCTTTACCAAAATGTCGGTGCCATCAGAACCCACATTCGCTATCTTCTCTACCCATCCCGTATCATTGTCATTTTCTTTGATGCGGAACTCCAACTTGAAGGTGTCAGCCACCTGCAACTGCTTGCGGTTAGGCTCATCCAGAAGTCCCTTCATAAAGGCAAGCAGATATTTCACCGCCTTGGCATTCACATCCTGTCGTGACTCAGTGGCAAAGAGATCCATCTCTCCCATATTGAATTGATTTTCTTCTGCAAAGTCTCTGATACGCAAGAGGAGAAGCATCAACTGGTCATTGGTCTTCAACGGGCGCAAGGCGATTTCCCTGATAACACCTGCGAAATTCCGCTCCTCGAAATCGTGGTTGATATCGTTGATGGTCTTGCCAATGTCGCCTTCCCTTCGGGTAAGATCACCCACCTCCTTGGAGATTCGGAAGATGATGTCGGTATATCTTCCACTGATGCGCTTCTGATATTCCGAGATTTTATCATTATCCACAAACTCGCAGAGATTGGATGCGAAGGCGATGAACTCCTCTTCCGTTACCGGACTTACATTGAAATGGAAGGTGTTGTGAGCAGAAAACATACCCAGGAACTGCTGCGATTGCTTCTTGAAATTGTCGAGCGTACGGCTATCCTCATATATCTGGCGCTTCAGCTCTTCTACGATGGCAAGACAATCCTTGGTGGTGATTTTCTCACCGATCTCACTACTATCCAACGGGCACAAGGTTGCATCGCTCCGGAAGTTCTTTACTGCATTCAAGCCCGCCTCCAGCTTTCTTAAAGCAGCCTGCTGCTTAGCCAGTTTTTCCTGTGCCACAGACAATTGCAGTTTGAGTCGTTCACTGCGCTGTCTGAATTTATCTTCAATCGTCATCAAAGCCTCAGCCTTGTTTTTCCGTTCCTGTCTTACGGAAGATTCCTGGTCAAAGAGTTCTATCTTGTCGTTTCGGTAAACCGCCACCACATCACGATTCTTCCTGATAAACGCCAATTCAGCATCCAGTTCTGCTATGCGCTTGTTGTAAGCATCCAAAGCCTGGGTATCCATACCCTTGCCATGCAGTTCATCGTGCTGTGCTTTCATGATTTCCTGTCTGCGGGCATCCATCTGGTTCTGTTTATCTTCTATCTGGGTACGAATATCCTGGGCAAAGACTTCATATTTCTGAGTCTCCACCTTAACCTGCCGGTTGTATTCCGCCTGATGCGCTTTCAGTTTGCGCTGCAAATCCGTCTCCAGCTGGTGCTTCAGTTCTTCCTTTTTCACCTTATCGGCAACCAGCGCATTCTGCTTATCTTCCAATTCAGACAGTTGCTGGCTGCGCCATTTCTCCAAACGGTTTTTCAACTCCAGCAATTGCATCTTGAGCTTCTTTTCCGTCTGAGGCAACAGTTGTATTTCTGCCTTTTTAGCATAAAGCGATTCATTCAGCTTTCTTATCTGAAGCTGATATTTCCCCTTCAAGTTTTTATTGTCCTCCTCATGCTGGTTCTGTAAATCATTCAGCAGCTTGATGATGTCTGCACGAAGCTGTTCTTTTTCTGCGAGTTGCTCCTTCAATTCCTTGGGAGTTCTGAATTTTCGCTCTACAGCTGCCAGATTGATGCTTACGCCATAGAGAGAAGCAGAAGTTGATGATGAAGATGAAGACGATGAAGACGAAGAAGATAATGATGACGAAGAATCGGCAACCAATTGCGGATTCAATACATTATTATATAGTATCGCCTCCTCATCTACCACTTTTCCGATATTCTCCTGCCATCCCTTTCTGTTCTGGTCGAGCCATTCGGAAAACGAGCCTTTGCTTTTCTCCAAGAGATTCTGAATTTTTCTGATTTCAGCCTCAACATCTGCTTTCTGCTTCTTGGGTTCATCGAGCGAAGCCTGGTATTTCAGTTCTGCTATCTCCAATTCCTTCTTGGCTTCCTGACGCAAGGTTTCAATGCGCAGTTCCACTTCCTTTATCTCGGTTTCCACCTGAAATTGTCTGGCTGTAAATTCGGCAAACTCCTGTTCGTTTGTCTCCATCTCACGGGCAAAAGGATTCTCGTGAGCCACCTTTGCCTTCTGAATCTTCAAGGCAGTTTCCTCATGCACCAGTTGCGCCATCATCTCATCCACAGCAGAAATCTTCTTCTGAAACACCTCTCGGGTTTCCGTTTCAGCCTTTCTCCATTCCTGCATCAGCGTTTCCTTCTGGGTCATCAAGGCTGCCTGATGTTCATTGAGCAAGGTGGTCTTGCTGTTTCTGAAAGCACGCAAATCCATATCCAGCTGTTCGAGCAGAGCCTTATACTTATCCACCACGTTCTGATAGGATTTCTCCAGTTCTGCCTTCATCGCTTCCTGTCGCCTGCGCTCATCTTCTATGATGGTTTCCTGCTCTACTCGCTGCAAGATATCTTCTATATGAATTTCCTCATAATGCTTGCGCTTGGCGGCAGTTTTCTTTAGCTGCGCATCGAGTACGCCCAATTCACGGGAGAGTTTATCACGCTCCTTTCCATATTTTTCCTGTTCCTCACCTATCAGGCGACTTACCCGGTTGCATTCCGATTCACTTTCCTGGATATCAAGACGATATTGCGGCAGGAGTTCCTGTGCCATACGCTCTGCATAATTGAGTTCCCTGCGCCCCTCGCCAATCAAGCGGCGATTGTTCAGCAAGGTGCGATACGCATCTATCACCTTATCGGCTATGCGGCGAATCAGCACTTCGCCATTTTTCTCTTTCTTCGTCCAGAGGCTCACATCCTTATACTCCTGTTCAAACTCCTTGATCTGTTCACGATAAAAGTTGAGGTCAATGCTGTTATCCTCATCACTCATCGAGCGGATGATGGTATTCTTGATGAAATCGGCATCCAACTTGGTATTGAGGAAGACATTCTGGATGGTGCGGGGGATATTCTGGTACTTGGCACTCTCTACAATGGCATACTTGCGGAAAGGCAGGAGTTCCTGGCGTCGATTGTTGCCGAAGATGATGTCACGATACATCTCATAACTGCTTACCAGCGAAGATATAACATGTTTCTTACCCACCTGCTCACGTATCTGGCTCCACTCGCCATACACCAGCTTACGCTCATCGATAAACCATTTGCTATCAAACGGGGCATCGATGAAACGGAACATCACTCGTCCCTGATTCTTCAAGGCAAGTACACAGTAGGCCCCATTCTCACGCATTACCTCATAGACGATATATGAATTGGGATATGGAAAATAAAAGGCATCAAACGATTTCTTCTCCTTCGGGATGCCCAGACGCAACTTATCAGCATTATAGAAGAACAGCAGCGCACGGAGCAAGGTACTCTTGCCCACACCCTGGGTGCCGATGAAATGAACGTTTCCATCGAGCTTCACCTCGGCGTATGGGATATGGGCACTATTCAGAAATATGATTTTATTCAGATATCTCATGGCTGTACCTCCTTTTCCTTATCCGTTTCTTTATCTTTTTCTCCGGTATGTTCGGCATCATCGGTATTATCAGTATCATCGGTAATAGATATGCAATCTATCAACTCCTCGATATAATGGAACGAAGCCAATACCTTCCAGGTTTTCTCCACTTCATCCTGCTGCTCAACGAATCCCATTCTCTCCAATTCGCCTATCAGTTTATCAACAATCTCATCATACGATTTTTTCTCGCTGAAGAGTTTTCCTGCCAATTCCTTCAGTTCCATATCACAATTGATTCTCACCACGATATCCGCCGCAGAGAATACCAAACCGGCTCCGAAGGCTGAATTGTAAGTCTTCAGAAAGGTGAGATAATCTATCCACTTGCTCACCGCCTCTAATTTACGCAGCAAATCAACCTTGGTTTCCTTACGGGTAAAAAAGAAGTAGCTATCGCCTGCTTCCAGATGGAACCCGATGCCCTGGTAGTACTCATCATATTCTGCCTGATGGTCTTCTATGGCATCATAATACCGCTTGATTTTTGCCTGAACACTGTTGTTGGATATGAATCCACCCCTGCTCAGGATATTAAAGATTTCTTCTGTATAATTCAATTTATTCATTGTTCTGTCGTCTTATTTTATCCAGATTTTATCTGGAAAGAAAGCATTCTTATCTCGGGAGAATCGTATCATTATCTCGGGAGAATCATCGGATATTCGACTCCATCCGATTCGGCATAATTACCCGTAAACTTCAACTTATCCACATATTGCGAAGCTATCTGGCAAAAATACACGAGCTTATCTTCCCGGCTTTGTTTCTTATCATAGTGATAATTCATGACGAAAGCAAAGAGATGGGTACTCGATGCCGAGAAGGCATTATAGATTTCCTGCAGATTCACCGCCTCCAACTTCTGCCTGTTACCTTTGAGATAATCATCGGGGATAGGTTCTGCCAGAGAATCGAGCCGGCGGCCCTTCCTCTTTTTCAATTTTTCAGAAAGAATGCTGATGCATTGCAGAGCCTCATCGGATGTGCGAAGATTATCTATCGACAACTTGATGTAATACTTGGGTTGCGGTTCCATCCAAACGGCATTCCGGGTGGCAATAACCTGTCTTATATCCGTAGCCTCTTCCCAGCGGAACTGGTCTTTCAGATATTTCAGTTTTTTCACCTTTTCGAAGATGCGGTTCTGATAATCTATCATATTGAGGTACTGGATAATCTGGCGTTCTATCTCCAGCAGATTATGATAAGACTCGTTAAGCTGAAGGCGCACATCATTCACCACGATTTTCATCTGCACATCCATCGCCATGGAGAAGAAGACGGGCTGATCGGTATCTATCACCCGTTCGCTCTCGGTGATGAGCTGAGATATGTTCTTCAACTTCTCGCTCAGTCGCTGGAGTTTCGTTTTCTTGATTTCGTAATTAGGCTCATTCTTATAAGTATTATCCATATTACGCTTCAGGTCCAAGACATTGCGAACGGTAGCCAAAGCTATCGTCTTCAGACATCGGTGCACTTCCTTGAGATACTTATATTTGCGAGTTTCATTATTTTCCTTGAGATAATAGTCGATATTCTCCTTCAAGACAGAGATATAATCACGTACCGAAGAAACATTGATTTCCTCATTCACTTCCAGGACATCCTCAAAGAATTTCTGATACACGTCCTCCATCTCCAGACAGTCGCCCGTATCACGAATCACCCCATTCTCTATCAGGAATCGAATTCGTTCCTCCTTGTATTCAGTCATTTCCAGAGCATAGTCATAACGAAACTGAAGGGAATGTCGCTTCGCAAACATTTCCTTCAGCAAAATCTTTTCTCGCTCAAGCGTTCTGATCAGTTCATCTATAGATCGGAAAGTTCCCATTGGCCTGTCTATTTAATATCTATTTTTATTTTTCAGCAGAAAACATTTTCACTCAGCCACCCTTCTCCAATCAATCCTTTTCCCCAATCATCCAGTTCTATGGCAAGTGCAATCACTTTGCGCTTGTCTGCCTTGAAAGGTTCTGTATATAGCTTGGCTTTTATCTGTTCTGTTGCAGCATCTACACCGCCATTATTGCTTAATTTTAGTTCCAGAACATACACAAAACCAGTAGTTTCTACCACCATATCGATTCTGCCTGTAGCAATCATTTTTTCTACTTCCACCCTGCACCCGATAGCATTAAATATGCTACTCAGAATTAGGCGGTATCGCTTTTCCATATCCATGCTCGCCAGTTTCTTATTGCTGTAAGGAACATCGGCTATGAGAGCTTTCAGACATTTCATGACTTCAGGAAGATTGCCAAGCTTCAGGGAGTACAACAACATATTTTGAGTAGATATTACTTGGGCATTCGTTTTCAATGTCAAGGCAGGTAATACTATCTTATAGAGAGCCTTGCGAACTTCATTGTTTGGGATGCCTAACAAATAAATCCCTTCCATATATCCTTTAATTGTGAGATAACCAGACTGATAGAGGAACAGTTCTGCTCCACCACCTGTCACATCAGAAGTCTCTAATGTATCATTGTCTATAGGACAATTCTCAAAATCTTTCATTCTAATTTCTATATTGTCCACAAACTTAGGTAGCAGCGAGGTCGCCCCGGAAGAAGCCCAATAGTTCTTTAAATCAGAATCAGAGAGGGCATTGATGAGACTGAATGGATTGAATACATCTACCATGTTTTCATGACTGAAATGATAACCGTCATAGTAAGTTGTCAACTGTGTTACGGCTTTTTCAAAAGTCCATTCTTTTTTAGCTGCCAATTTACTGATTTCAGGCTTAAAATCACGGAGAGCTTCTTCTTTGGTAATACCGCAGAGAGCTGCATATTCAGGATTAAAGCTGATGTTACTCAAGTTGTTGAGCACAGAGAAAAGGGAAATCTGTGTAAACTTAGTGACACCCGTAATGAAGACAAACTTCTCGTATTTGTCCTGTGCTTTCAAGACGGAAAACACTTCTCTATAGACACTTGTGCACGCCTCGTGCTCAGGAGTTTTCCAAGAATGCTGCAATGGAGAATCGTATTCATCGATAAGAATTGCTACTTGCTGGCCTGTTTTATTACAAGCAGTTTCTATGATGTTCTTAAATCTTACAGCAAGTGAACTATCTGGACGTACAACTATTCCATACTCCGTTTCAAAAGTATGGAAAGCATCATCCAAATAGCTTCTTACACTTTTTGGCTCTGCACCAGCCTGACTCATGTCGAGTCTGATAACAGGTCGCTTCACCCATTCTGTCTCCAACTCCATGATTTTCAAGCCCCCAAAGAGTTCCTTCTTTCCCATGAAATAGGCTTCAAGTGTATCGACAAGCACAGACTTACCAAAGCGGCGCGGGCGACTCAGGTAATTATACTTTTTCCCTCTATTGGCAAGTTGCCAGATGATATCAGTCTTATCAACATAAAGGTATTCGCCTTTTCTAATTTCTTCAAAAGACTGGATGCCTACAGGCAATTTTCTATCGTTTGTCTCTACCATAATTACTCATCATTATTTCTAAGTGCAAACTTACATATTTTTTTTTGAATAAAATGCTTGTTTGATAAAAAAGTTGAAATTACAGTATTTTTTTCCAAAATCAAGTGTTTATCTGCATATATATCATGAGAAAACCTTGTGACAAGCCGATTGGGAAAGTAGGTATCAACTTAGATTCTTCAAAGGGTAATATTGAGGATTGGGAAATCAAAGGAGAATAAAAGAAATCGCCCTGAAAAGGCTCAAGCATTTCATTTCTAAATAGCGATGAATGCTCAGCCTTTTCAGGGCGATTAATTATTTATAGAGGGATTAGAGATTATTCCCAGGAATCCCAGGAGTCAATACTACCCCAGTGCTCCTTGGACAACTCGTCTTTACCGCCATTAGGATTATTTGGATTAATTGTAATACCTCCGCCTGGCATTTCTCCACCAGTATTATCTTTATTAGAAGTATTCGACAAGCTTGCCAGCAAGCTTTCCATTGGTAACGGGGCACATTTTATCTGTGGTTTTAAATATACTTTATTATTCATGATTATAATCGTTCTTACTTAATATATTTCTTGCCATTAATGATATAAATACCACTTGGCAATGATTGGAAGTTACTTGCATCCTCACTTACCAACTGGCCATTGATGTTATATACTCTGTTGTTAGCAGGCATCAATTCGCCATCAGCAGTGATAATCAAGTTCTCAATACCAGTAGTTCCACCATTGTCTGCATCTATGTTGCTGCTGCTTACCACCTGCAGCATCATAGGTTTGGCACCTGCTTGGGTGTTAAGGCGTTTCAGATAACCACGGAAGCCTTTCAAGGTACCGCTCTCGCCTACGAAGTTCTTGAACGAACCATCCTTATTACTGATGAAGCCATCGCCTTCCTTCACGGTCATATCATTGCTATAGCTTGAAGCCCATGCATAGCCGTTAGCAGAACACCAATATTCTGGCTTGGTATTTTCAATGGTAACGTATGGATAGTCAGTTACCTCTGCAGTGTTGATGCTCTCCACATCCTTGCTTGGCTTAATAAGGAATGGCTTACCTGCCACAATCGTGTTATAGGCATGACGCACAAAGAAAACCTTATTGCCTTCTACACGGTCGAAGTAAAGAATCTGAGTACCGTTCTCACTGCCAGACTTGTAAGTGTCACCAAAGATAGCATCTACCTGATGTACGTTGAGGCTGAAAGGAAGAACACAAGTTGTCCATACTCCTGCCTTCATACTGCGATTGATGGTTACCTTTGCCACATGACCAGCCTCTGTTGCCTTGATAGTATTGGTCTGGTCGTCGTTGAAAGTAAACTCTTCCTCCATTGGCTTTGTTTCATCCTCGTCGAATGAGAAGCCATAGAAGCCAATCTTCGAACCGAAGTTGTAGAGATAGTAGGTTTTACCTGGTTTTACGCTGAAGGTATAAGTTACAGGCGAGTCAGCCAATACACACCATCCGTTTGAGCCTGGCACTTTCTCATCGTAAGCATCGTTTGGAGCGACATCTTTAGTGAGGTTGCTCTCATAGATGTTATTCTGGAATTTCTCAGATGTCATGTCGAAGTCGGTTGGGAGATTCTTAAAGTGACTTCTTACCTGCGCTAACGTAGGAGCGGTATTGGCTCCATTAGGATTAATATCCCACATGTAGCTTTCTACAGACTTAATACCTCCAGTTGGCTTACCATTGGCATTGGCGATGCTTGCGGTAGACTGTACGAAGTTACCTTCTTCGTCCATGACAAACACACGACGCTGAGGACGATAGACGCCACTGTCGAACGCACCATTCTGGAAGATATGTACCGTAACCGTACCAGTTGTGACAGGATTGAAGACGAGGTATGATCCAGAGCATGGTACATTGAACATCTTGTCTCTGATAGTATTAACATTAGTCTTGAAGTCTGCCTTCGAGATTTGTATGGAGTTTGGCATGGCGTTAGAGCCATTCTCCTGACGTGCGTTCTTGCTTTTCTCGCCAGAGACGTAGCGGTCAAAACCTGCCATCTTCCATTTTGGCAGAGTAGCTGTATTTGCCCATTGATAGGTACTACTTAAGCCTTCATCTGAATAATCAGGTGTTGGTACCTTTTCGGTAGGGAACATCCATCCACCAAGAGTCACCTCCATAGTCTTGTCCTGGTTCCACATGATCTTCTGGTTGCCATACGATACAACGGTGCCGTCGTTTTCTTTTTCCTTGGCGCGATACAAGGCAGGATCATCTACATATACAGTGAGGAAGGCTGTGGTCGTTTCCAAATTATCTCCCTTTACGGTGACTCTGACACTACCAGTTCCTTCGTTTACTGCCTCCAGGTTGCCTGTCGTCATGTCTACCTTTACGAAACTTGGTGTAAACGATACCCATTTTGTGGTGTATTTATTTTCTTCAATTTTATTTGTTCCGTCGGTTGTTACTAAAACGTCAGGCGCACCCTCAGTAGTTCCTGTATACATCGTAACATTTGCAGGGTTGAAATCTACTATAGGAATGATGTAACTTGCACTTACGTTGATTTTAAACGTGATATCTGCAGGTGCATTGTAAACGTCAGCATAGTTATCTTGGTCTTTACTACTTGTCTTAGGGACAGCAGTTACCTTTATGGTGTGCTCTCCTTCTGTCAGGTTACGAAGCATTGTGAGTTTGTTGCCTTCTACTTTGTTGTTGTTGTTTACCTTTGTTGCTTCCTGTTCGTCGATATAGTATGTGTATTTGAAGTATTCGCTCACATCCTCACCATCATAGATCAGTGGCACGGTGAATGACTTATTTTTAGTCTTGTCATATTTCACCTTTATTGTCTCCGTCGCAAAGTTGCTCAGGAATGCGGGAGTAAGCTTACCCTTTACCACATTATATGTAAAGGTGAATGTACTTTCGGTGAACAACTCGCTGAGTGATCCTATTGGCTTTGCTGTCACGGTGATAGTGGAAGTGCCCTCTGTCCATTTGTATGGATCACCTGTAACTGTGAATACACCATTGCTCTCTGTCACATTGCTGCCCTCAATAGAGAACAACAGGGTGTAGTCTGTTCCGAGAGTCAAGAGTTTGTCGTTGTCACCATAAACCTTGATGTCTGGTTGCTTAATCTGGGCATCAGTGGCGTTGATGTTCACGTCGTTGGTGGTGATAATCAGAGGTGTCGCATCCTTTATCGTGATGGTGTAGGTAGCAGTACATCCCTCGTAATTATCCATGTCTGTTGGGGTAATGGTTGCGAGAATGGTAACGGTACCTGTCGACTTGATTGTGATATCGCCGTTGGTAGTTACTGATGCAATACCCTCATCGTTAGAGGTGTAAGCCACTGTGTAGGCGCTGAAAGCATTGTCGCCTGCCTTTACGGTGAGTTGAGGCAATGACATGGTGTAGTTGTCTGTCTTGTTGATGACCACTTTACTATGCTCAGCAAAGGCTGCTGTGAGACGGGTCTTGTTGCCAGTTACTCCAGGACGTGTAATCTTGAGAGATGTAATGTAGGTCGTACTGCCACCGAAGCGTCCGAGATAGAGAGCGTCGCAATCAGCCTGTACGGTAAAGGTATATTCCTTCTCTGTAGCAGGGAATGCTGGTGACTGGTACTGTGGTTCATCGTCTGTGAGGTTGGCATAGAGCAAAATGCCAGATGTTGCCTTGGGACAGTAACCCTTGATGGTTACTATATCGCCAGCATGGAAACCGCCATCACCAGCAGGAGTAATGGTAATATACTTGTTCTCACCTTGCTTGAAGTTGGTGCCCAACATGATATTGCTTGTACCAATTGTAATGTTGGAGTTGGTAGTTTCTTGTTCACCGATATTCGTCAAGAAGTCGTAAACTACAGTTGTCTCAGATGGGTTGACATCTTCCTTCTTTGCTATGCTGACATCAAAACTACAAGTGCATCCGTCATAGATAGTCTCCTTGTTGGGTGTTATTGTAGCTGTGATGGTGGTCTTTCCTATGCCGACGAATGTCAATTTGCTGTCTACTACCTTGGCTATATTTTCATTGCCAGAAGTGTACTTCACGTTGTAGTCGGTCATATCCTGTCCGCTAATCTTGTCTTTGACGGTAAATGTAGGCAAAACCCTTGCCTCATCGCCTTCATTGGCACTTACTGAAGCAGAAGAGAATGCTGGTACGAGCTGTCTTCCTGTTACGCTGATGGTAAATTGGGCAGTAGTAGCGTTGTACTTGGCCTTGTCGACAGGTGTGATGGTTGCTGTGATGGTAGCTGATTCTCCCTTATTGACAGAAGTAAGTGTCTTGCCATCGGCAGAAACGCTCACTGCATTTGTATTGCTTGAAACGTAGGTTACCCTGTAGTCAGTACCTTCTTCCAATGTGTTTCCTCCTGCTTTTACTGTAAGTTTAGGAGTAGTGAGAGCCACTTCGTTGGCAACGACAGACGATGCTTCCTCTGCGTATGTTGCTGTGAGGTCGGTTGCAGGAGTGGAAGGAGTGGATGAAGTGCGAGTGATGCTAATAGAACTGATAGTCTTACCTTTGTCTCCAGAGCTTAAATAAAGAACAGTTGCTCCAGCAAGATTGTCGTCTACTGTATAAGGACTTTTGGCAATATTGTTTGTAGTATTACCACTATTGTCTTTTGCGGCGTATATTTTGCTTCCAGAAGTTGCTATCGTTATAACATCTCCCTTTGCAAGTGCTTTATCTAAGGTGATTTTTACATATTGCGTACTTTTGTCTGTATATGTAATACTTCCATTTACAATCATGTTTTGAGCAGAACCTTTGCCGTTATATACAGATGCAGAACCTCCTGTAATAGTTGCATATTTCGCCAAAGACAGTTCGCTTTGCTTTGCTACACTTGCATTTGCTCCTGTATTTACAGAAAGAGAGAAAATAGTTGTTGTCTCACCATTCTCACTACCTCCATTATTATCCGTGCTACCATTATCCGTATTTGAGTTACTTTTGGCAGTTACTGTTGTTGTGCTTGTCGTAATAGTTTTATCATTAGCAGTAGCTATGCAGTAATAACTTCCACTTTCTGTTGGAATATAAGTAGCAGATGTGGCATTTACAATTTTTGCATTATCCTTATACCACTGATAAGAAACGTTACCATTGCCATAAGCAGTTGCATCGAGAGTTCCTGCAGTAGTAGAGAAGTCATAGTTTGGAGCCAAGTCGCGAGCAAAGAGAATTTGCTTGCTGTCCTGGTTCTGGTAAGCACGCTCGTACTCAGTAGCAGCCATGATGAAGCCACCGAGAACCTTGCCTTCGGTAATACCCTCAGACTGTTTAACCATAGGAACATCATAGCCTAACAAGTAGTATTCCTTAGAACCATCGCGATATTTCTCAGCACCCTTTAAAGCAGTATCTTTATCACCACCTAAACCAGCAGAACGGCAACTGCCCCAAATCTGCATGTCGCCATTTTTATCAAGATAGGTGTAGTTATTTACCAAACCTTCGAAAGCATTCTTGGCAATCGTTTTATAATCATATTGAGTTGTACTTTCGAGCAAGCCACAACGAACAGCCTTGAAATAAGCTGCTGCAAAGATGGCTGTAGCTGATGTCTCAATATAATTGGTTGCAGTTGATGACTTTCCATTGTAAGATGTTGCCTTGAAAGATGGATCATCCATCACCTGATACCAACCACCAGTCTTTGAATCCTGACGTTTAGCGATACCAGCAGCAAGGTCTGCGAGATGTTGCTTCAAAGTAGTATAATTGTCTGTACTCTCTTGACCTGCATTTTTCATCGCTTCCAATACATCTACCAAAGCCATGAGATACCATGCGTTGGCACGCCCCCAGTAGGCAGCAGAGTGGAATGTATAAGGCTTAGTTTTACCATTCAAACCAGCCCAAGTTTCTGCATGAGACTTTGATGTGTCTGTTCCTGCATTCGCCTCAAAAGCATGATACATCAACTTGTCGGTAGAGTTCCAGCACATATTCCAAACAATGTTCAACTGTTTGGTTACCATATCCCAGTCTGCAGTTGTGCTTCCGAACACATTACTTCCTGTGCCATTGTTGAAGTTGATAATCTGTGCCAAGAGTGCGCTACCCATATAGGCACCATCCAGCCACATCTGGTTGTTGTAAGCAGTTTTGTGGAACCAACCACCTACAACGGCATCACCTGCAAGAGTTCCTGACGGTATAGAATAACTTTTGTCATGAGCTACGAGTCCAGCCTGTGCGCTGCTAATAGCTTTCTTTGCGTTTGTTCTATCTGCATCAGTAGCAAATTTGTTGTTGTGCAGACCTATGTATAGCTTTACAGCATTGAGGTCATCAAGGCTGCCGCCTGCATCTGGAACATTTTGGTAGTATTTGTCACCATACTCCTTTACGCTCAAGAACCATGGCTTAGACCAATCGAAGCCTTGATAATAATCAGCCGTTTCAATCATGGATTTAGCAACAAGACCAGGAACATAGTCAAGCGTGCTCTTACCAAAACTTGAATTGCTGACATTTCCATCTTTGATGGTTGCCATACCACATTTTGTAGTATTGGCATAGAAATCATTTGCGCGTGAATTAATCGCCCACTGCGAATAGCGGACGCCAGAATTGAATTTTACACTCCCATTAGTATCTGCAGCCTTGACTCCTATGGCACAGAAGCACAGGAGCATTAGGGAAAGATACAAATAAGTGAAACCGCCCCCCCATCTCGAGAGGTTACGGGACATACGAGTTAGGTGTCTCATTTACTTTTTATATAGTTTTTGTTGAATTATTGAGTTTATATCATCATCTTGATTATATCAATCATCATCTTGATTATATCAATTATCATGGTGGAAAAGCACATCCCTGTGCAATTCCGACTGCAAAATTACAAAAAAAACAGATTATAATATATTTCAAATACGTTAAAAGAATACGTAATCGTTTACGAAAACGTAACATTCACAAGATTAAAAACTTACAAAAAAGGGAATGACCGAAATTCAGCCATTCCCTATATTCTAAAATTCCACAATATTTTCTGATTATTCCTCAATAATCCTCATTACAGTGCCACGCTATCTGAGACATTATAATTCCACGCTCTCTACGCGGAATTTGAGCAAGCCAGCAGGTACCTTCACTACTACTTCTTCGCCTGCCTTCTTACCCAAGAGAGCCTTGCCGATAGGAGATTTGATGGAGATTTTGCCATTATGAAGGTCCGCCTCATGAGGATTGACGATGCTGTAAGTCATACTGCAATTGGTGGAAAGATTGGTAATCCTTACCTTGCTCAACAGACCTACAGTGTCACTCTTAAGACGGGACTTGTCGATGACACGGGCATTCTCCAAGACCTTCTGCTTGAAACTGATCCGGCTCAACAGTTTACCCTGTTCACGCTTGGCAGCATGATATTCAAAGTTTTCACTGAGGTCACCCTTGTCACGAGCCTCAGCGATAGCATCACGCACGGCTGGCAACTCCACGTTCACCATGTGCTGAAGCTCGGCTACGAGTTCGTCATAGCCTTCTTGAGACATATATTCCATAATCTTCTAAACTTATATTTTTTCTATCGTTCTTATTGACTGATTATAATTCTGGGGTGCAAAGGTACGGGGAATAAATGGAAACACAAAGAAAAATTCCACAAATATTCGCATAAAAGACTTAAAAATGGGTAACTTTATTTGGTCAGCTTTGTTTTTATCCCTATTTTTGCACCCCATAAACAGTTTATCATCTTGCCATCATCTATCGCTGATACATGGCAAATAAAACAAGCAGACAATCATGAATATCAAAGAGAATTATCAGAAATATGCAAACCAATATGCTTCGGAGCTGACTGCCCTGAAGCGCAAGAACACGGGATTTATCACAGGCGAACTGTTGGCTTTCGGAGGCATCCTAAGTTTCCTGACCTGCTATTTTGCATGCGATGGCGACACCCGTCATTTTCTGGTGGGAGCCGTTCTGTGCCTGGCAGTCTATTTCATCATCCGCCGCATCGACGACCGCCACAAGGAGAAGATAGAACAACTGGCTGCCCTGCTCAAGGTCTATCAGAATGAAATCAAGGCCTGGGAGGGTGACTTCTCTCCTTTTGAAACAGGCGGACAGTATCTGAACCCGCAGCATTCCTATGCCTTCGACCTCGATGTCTTCGGCAAGGATTCCCTCTTCAACCGCATCTGCCGCACCATCACATCGGGCGGTTCTGACAGATTAGCTGCCAACCTCACGCGTGAAACACCTCTCTCTCTGAAGGAAATCAGAAAAAGAGCGGAACTGCAGAAGGAAATCGCAGCCCCCGACTGGCGCATCAACTTTCTGGCACTTGGCGAAAGAAACTGCAAGAAGATAGATTCTGCAGCCGTGGCTGAGGCGATGCAGAAAGTTTCCCAGATGGAAGTACCGGGATGGTTTGGTTCTCCGATTTCACTCGTCCTCGGTTGGCTGGCGATCATCGGCATCATCGGTTCTGTCGTCCTTTCTATCTGCTCCGTCATCTCCATCAACATCCCCCTGTGGTGGGTCATGCTGCAGTACATGGTGGTATTCTTCGTTTGCAAGCAAACCCTCGACAAGATAGACAGTAATGGCGGTAAGCTCCGTCATCAGCTCATCGCCTACTCACAGATTCTCCGTCTCATCGCCCAGCGCAATTTCCAGAGCCAGTTGGGCAGGGAGATGCAGGAATCGCTCGCAGATGCATTGCCTTCATTCGCCCAACTGGAAAAGATACTGAAGGGTTACGACCGACGGGGCAACTTCCTCGGTCTGTTCTTCACCGATGCCTTCATGCTCAGCGACTTCTTCCTGGTGCGCAGTTTTCTGAAATGGAAGAATACCTATATGGTGAAGATGGAGGAATGGATGAACGTGATCAGCGAGATGGATGCAATGGTTTCGATGGCCGACTTCCGATACAATCATCCCGAAGCCAACGAACCGGAACTGCAAGAATTGCCAGAAATCATCTTCGAGGGAAAGAACCTTTATCATCCTTTCCTCGGTGCCAAGGCGGTGAAGAACGATTTCACGGTCAAGGACGGCAACTACTATATCATCACGGGAGCCAACATGGCGGGCAAAAGTACCTTCCTCCGTTCATTGGGCGTGAATTATATCTTAGCGATGGCAGGAATGCCTGTCTTTGCCGACCATCTGAAGATTTCCCGCTTCAGAATGTTCTCCAGCATGAGAACTACAGACGATCTGACGCATGGCATCTCTTACTTCAATGCAGAACTGATCCGACTGGAAGAACTGTTGAAATTCTGCAAGGAGAGCGCAAGCGGTGAGAGAAGCGAGAGACTGAAAACCCTCATTATTCTTGATGAAATCCTGAAGGGCACCAATTCGCTGGACAAACTGAACGGTTCCAGAAAATTCCTCGAAGCCATCTCCAAGTTGCCTGTTAGCGGCATCATCGCCACCCACGACCTGGAATTATCCAAGATGGAGAATGACCCGTCGGGCAAGTTCCACAACTTCTGTTTTGAGATAGACTTAGGCACGGATGTCACCTATACTTATAAGATACAGCGAGGCGTGGCAAGAAACCAGAATGCCACCTTCCTGCTGAATAAGATTCTGGAGAAAAACTTCGGGGAATATGCAGAAAGGTTCCCTGCCCATCTCACAGAATAAATACGGCGCAGGGCTTGAAATCATTATTTTTAGGTATTGCACGAATCGGGAGTTATCAGTACCTTTGCATCCCGAAATATAAAAGATAATGAACAATAGAATGAACAAGCACTTTACATGGAAGAAATACCACCGCTGGTTCGGACTCGTACTGTCCGTATTCATGCTGGTATTCTGCGTTTCAGGCATTATCCTGAACCACCGCCAACTATTTGCAGACTGTGCCGTGAGCAGAAGTTTACTGCCTCCTGCCTATCATATCCGCAACTTCAACAATGGTATCATCAAAGGCTCTACCCCATCGCCTCTGGGCATCCTGGCGTATGGCTATGCAGGCGTATGGCTTACAGACAGCAAAATGCAAAACTGGGAGGATTTCAACAGAGGACTTCCGGAACAAATAGATGAGAGAAACATCCGCCATCTGGTCTGTACCAAAGATGGAAGAATCTGGTGCGCTGCCCTTCGGGACGTTTATTATTTCGAAGCTGACAAGGCGAAGAGGAATGATGTTCATGGGAAGAATGCCCTTGGAGGAAAATGGATCAAGTTCCCTCTCCCCGGTAATCACGAAAGGATGGCAGACATCACACTTACTCCAGACAGCATGAATATTATAGCCCTGACCCGTTCTACCATTTACGAAATTACGACCCACAAAAAATCAGACAGTTTCGCAAAAATACAATCCGCACATTCTGAAAATAGTTTTTACACAAAAAGAAGTATTATTGCCCAACCAAATGGTTTTATTCCAACGGAATCATTATTCAAGACCGTCTGGGCTTTGCATAGCGGAGCCTTCTTCGGACTTACCGGCAGACTGGTGGTAGATGCCATCGCCGTCGTACTCATCATCCTATCGCTAACGGGTATCATCCTCTTTATTTTACCCTATCGCATCCGCAGACAAAAACGTTTGCTGACAAACGGACTGCAGGATAAGAAACTGAAGGAAAGCGAACTGAATCCTACAGAAATCAAGGAAAGGATGAAGGTGCTCGGCAAGCGGATGGTGTGGAATGCGAAATGGCACAACAAGATAGGTTATACCACCATCATCCTCACCCTCTGGCTGGCGATTACCGGTATGTGCCTGCGCCCACCATTGATGATTCCACTGGCTCTCAACAAGACTGAACAGAAGATAAAAGACGGCAATGTATGGCAAGACAAGCTCCGTGCCATACGATGGAATGCGGCTGAGAACAACTGGCTTGTATCTACCTCTGAGGGTTTTCTCTATGTAGATAAATCCTTCAGTCAGAAGCCACGACTGCTCGACAAGAACCAGACTCCAAAGGTGAGTCCGATGGGAGTAAACGTATTTGAAAGCGACGGCAGGGGCGGTTGGCTGATAGGTTCATTCAGCGGTTTGTTCCGCTGGTATCCGGAGCAGGAACTTATCCTGGACTACTCCACTGGGAAGCCTCATCATGACAATTCGATGATTCCGATTTCCAGTACACTGACAAGCGGTTTCTCCAAGGATTTCTTCGGTGGCAGAGCGGTAGTTTTCGATTATAGCAAGGGCGCAGACATTCCTGTTTCCACGCCAGAATTACTATCCCGCACTCCCCTTTCTCTCTGGAATGTAGCCCTCGAACTGCATGTGGGCAGATGCTATTCTCCCCTCTTAGGTCCGCTTTCCGACCTCTTCGTTTTTATCTCCGGACTGCTGATTTCCTTAGTGCTTATATCCGGATATATTATTTTACATCGAAGAAAGAAGAAGAAATCAAAAAACAAGGAATAATTTCACACAAGAACAAGCATAAAAAGAGGGCGTGTCATAAATCCATGACACACCCTCTTTTTATGTTTATTCATACTTTTTGTGGAAGACCAGCAGGCAGACGGCTCCCATCAAAGCCATAGGTACACCGATAAGAGCAGGGAAATGATAACCCAATCCCATTGCCACAGGTATTCCTCCGAAGAAAGCACCAAGCGCATTTCCCAAATTGAATGCCGCCTGAATGCAGCAGCCTCCGAGCATCTCGCCACCCTCGCTATGCTTGACTATCAGGAACTGTTCTGGCGAACCGATTCCGAAAAGACAGGCACAGCAGATGAACATCATGGCTGCCGAAACCCATCCTATGTGGGAAAGGAAGAAAGTGGCAAGCAGGGCTGCAGCTGCCAAGAACTGGAGATAACAGGTAAAACGTCCTGGCTTAAACCTATCGGCAAGCAAGGCACTCACCTGATTGCCTACCACCATACCCAATCCTGCAAGAATCATCAGTACAGAAATGCTGGCAGCACTGAACCCGCCGTTCCACTGCAATAAAGGCGAGATGTAACTGAACCAGCAGAGTATGCCGCCATTGCCTAAGAAAGTGGCTGCGATGATGAGCCAGGGAGCCAGATGGCGCATGAACTTGAACTGTGCTTTCATTCCCTTATTGGGCAATGCCTCTACATTAGGTACCCAGCGATAGATCATATACAGAGTGAGCAGTCCCAATATCACGGACATCAGGAAAGGAACTCGCCAGGACATCGTATGACTGAGAAATGTACCGAGCGGAACACCCATCAGGTTGGCGAAAGGCATTCCGGCGCACATCATTGCCACCGCCTTGGTTTCCTTGCCTTCCTTGGCCATTTTCACAGCCACGATCGTTGCCGTTCCGAAGTAAGCACCATGTGGCAAACCCTGGATAAAGCGGGCGCAGAGCAACAGCCAGTAGTTAGGGGCAACAGTGGCAATAATGGCTCCTATCACCACCAACGACGTAAGAAAAAGCAGGATATTCTTAGGGCGATACTTGTGCATCAGTATCAGGGAGAAGGCTCCTGCACAAACGCCCAGGGCATAAATGGAGATGAGATGACCCACTTGCGGGATGCTCACATTCATGTTGTGTGCCACATCTGTGAGAATTCCCTCGATAATAAATTCCGCCATTCCGAGGGTGAAAGTACCCAAGGCGAGAGCAAACAATCCTTTTTTCATTATTCTCTGTGTATTATCCTTTTATATCAAATCAATCTTATTTTTTCGGGATGCAAAATTACAAAAAGAAAATGAAAAGCAGGGAGGAACGGATTGGATTTTTTATCTAAAATCACGCTAAAATCTGCCGAATAGCTTAAAATGAGCTATTTATGAGTTTTTCACCTCAATAGAGGTAATGATTTGGCAATAGTTCTAACTTCTGTGTTATACATAAGTTTGCTTGTCAAACAACTCTTTTCGCAAAGGTACAACAATTAAGTGGATTAACGAAAATCATATCTATTTTTTTTTAGATTTTATTTTCAGTTGAAGTTCGCTTTACCCCAATCCAACCATTGTAAGTTCTTTATGCGTAATTATTCGGTTCCCAAATGTTAAAAAATGAGCTATAAGATACATTTAAGCACCAATTGTTTCTTATTTATGAAACATAATACCTATCTTTGCAGCAAATTGAGAATGTATGGCACAAAATATCTTCCGACTTGTCTTGACTGACGAGGCACAAGACTTTATTGAGAGTTTACCCGAAGCGGTATCTTACAAGATTTACTACAACATCAAGCGTGTTGTAGGTGGAGAACGTAACAAAGAACTTTTCAAGAAGTTGGAAAATTCGGAAATATGGGAGTTTCGTACATTATACAACAAAACTGCTTATCGCTTGTTTGCCTTTTGGGATAAGGACAAAGAAACTCTTGTGATTGCCACTCATGGCATCATTAAGAAAACTCAAAAGACACCGAGTAAGGAAATAGCGAAGGCAGAAGCAATAAGAAAAGAATATTTCAAAAATAAATAATTATGGCACAAATGAATCTTACCCCATTGGACGATGTGCTCGACAAGCACTTTGGG
>ERZ1023886.315-NODE-315-length-20738-cov-79.351206_pt1 | contig 20738 bp, 18 predicted proteins | sample MGYA00380395_ERZ1023886 | MGnify/ENA primary metagenome ERZ1023886 (study PRJEB33179, sample SAMN07449002) | human gut metagenome | biome: Human-gut; feature: Human associated habitat; material: Faeces | host: Homo sapiens | place: India: Bhopal | collected... | reverse complement strand
ATTTTGGTCCTAGTCAGATTCGCCTCCAGGTGGTGAGCGATAAGATTATCCGTGTTCAGGCTACAGCCGAACAGAGTTTCCGTAACAAACAGAGTCTGATAATAGTGCCTCAAAACAGCAAGGCAAAGTATAAGGTGGAAGAGCAGGGAGACAATCTCATCATTACCACTGCAGCTATGCGTGCTGTCATGAACGAGGCTACGGGTCAGATTACCTTCTATGACCTGAAAGACAATGTCCTTCTCAATGAGGTTGCACAGGGCGGAAAAACTTTCAAGCCGTTCACTGTGCCTGACCGTGAAATCGGTGTAGACATTGCCAAGGTTCCTGAAGCACAGAAGCACGGATGGTCATGGCGTGCGCTCTTCAACTCTCCTGATAACGAGGCGTTCTATGGTCTCGGTCAGCATCAGAGTGAGGAACTCAACATGAAGGGTAAGAACGAAGACCTCTTCCAGTATAATACCAAGGTGAGTGTGCCTTTCGTCATCTCTAATAAAAACTACGGCATCCTCTGGGATTCTTATTCTTATTGCCGTTGGGGTAATCCGGAAGATTATCTCCAGCTGAACCGTGCCTTCAAACTCTATGATAAAGATGGAAAGGAAGGTCAGCTTACAGGTACTTATGTGGACAAGAACGGTCAGAAGATTGTTCGAGGCGAAGATAGCATTTACTTTGAGTATGCAATGCCTGAGGCTTCTGAGATTTGCAACAAGACAGATAAGGGCGGCATTCAGAACCTGCCAAAGGGCTTCGCGCTGAATGGTTCCAAGGTGGTTTACGAGGGTTATGTAGAGGCTCCAACCAACAGCTTCTATCAGTTTATCCTCTATTATGCCGGCTATATGAAGATTTATATCGATGGCAAACTGGTAGTTCCTGAGCGCTGGCGTACAGCCTGGAATCCGAACTCTTATAAGTTTGAAACTCCAATCAAGAAAGGCGTAAAGACTCCTATCCGCATCGAGTGGCAGCCAGATGGTGATGTTTCCTACTGCGGTCTTCGCGTAGCAGCTCCTCGTTCTGAGGCAGAGAAGAACCAGTTGAGCATCTGGAGTGAAATGTCTCCGGATATGGACTATTATTTCATTGCCGGTCAGAATCTCGATGAGGTGATTTCCGGTTACCGTACGCTTACCGGCAAGGCTTCGCTTTATCCTAAGTGGACCCTCGGTTTCTGGCAGAGCCGTGAGCGCTATCAGAGCAGCAAGGACATCGAGGACAACATGAAGAAGTTCCGCGACCTGCATATTCCTGTAGACAATATCGTTCAGGACTGGAACTACTGGAAGCTGGATTCCTGGGGAAGTCATGAGTTTGAGGCTGCCCGCTATCCAAACCCACAGGCGATGCTCGACAGCGTACATGCGATGAATGGCCGCTTCATGATTTCCGTATGGCCTAAGTTCTATGATACTGTCAAGAACTATAAGGAACTCGACAGCAAGGGTTGGATGTATCATCAGGCTATCAAGGATGATATTCACGACTGGCTCGGCTTCCGCGGTTCATTCTATGATGCATATTCTGATGGTGCCCGCAAGATGTTCTGGCGCCAGATGGACGAGAATCTTTATACCAAGTATAAGTTCGGAATCGATGCCTGGTGGATGGATGCATCAGAACCAAACGTTCGCGACTGTACCCCGATGTGGTACCGCAAGGCTCTTTCCGGTCCTACAGCCCTCGGTACATCTACCGAATATTTCAATGCTTACAGCATCGTGAATGCTGATGCTATCTATAACGGACAGCGCAGCGTGAATCCTAACCAGCGTGTCTTCCTCCTGACCCGTTCGGGCTTTGCAGGTGAACAGCGCTACAGTACGGCTACCTGGTCTGGTGACATTGCTACCCGATGGGAAGATATGCGTGCCCAGATGACAGCCGGTTTGAACTATTCTATGGCAGGTCTTCCTTTCTGGGGAATGGACCAGGGCGGTTTCTGTGTAGAAAACCGTTATGTGGCTGCCCAGCAGGAATTTGATAAGACCGGTAAGGAAAATGCTGACTTGAAGGAATGGCGCGAGTTGCAGGCGCGTTGGAACCAGTTCGGTTGCTTCGTACCTCTTTATCGTACTCATGGCCAGTGGCCTACACGTGAGGTCTGGAACATTGCTCCGGCAGATCATCCGGCTTACAAGACCATCGTTGCATACGATAAACTCCGTTACCGTCTGATGCCTTACCTCTACAGTATGGCGGGTATGGTTCATTTCAAGGACTATACCATGATGCGTGGTTTGGTAATGGACTTCAACGGCGATGACAATGTTTACGACATCAAAGACCAGTGGATGTTCGGTTCAGCTCTCATGGCTTGTCCTGTAGGCGAGTATCAGAAGTACAGCCGCAATGTTTATCTTCCTAAGCAGAAGGGCTGGTATGATTTCTATACAGGTAAGCACTATACCGGTGGACAGACAATCGTAGCCGATGCGCCTTTCGATAAGATTCCAGTCTTTGTTCCAGAGGGTTCTATTCTTCCTATAGGTCCTGAGATGGAGTGGAGCGATCAGAAGAAGGCTGAGCTCATCGACCTCTATGTCTATGCAGGCAAGGACGGTTCTTATACACTCTATGAGGATGAGGGAACCAACTACAACTACGAGAAGGGTAAGTATGCTATGATAGACTTCAAGTATAATGATGCTCAGAAGACCATTACTATCGCTGCCCGTAAGGGTGCTTTCGACGGTATGCTCCAGAAGCGTCGCTTCAATATCGTACTTGTTAGTGATAAAAACCAGCAGGGCATCAGCCTCGCCAAGGCGCCTAAGGGCAAGATGGTGAAGTATGCTGGTAAGGCAGTTACTGTAAAACTGAAGTAATATGAAGAAGATATTTGCTTTAGCAATCTTTCTATTGGGCGCTCAGTCGTTGAGCGCCCGTGATCGCCAGTCTTTTGATAAAGGCTGGCTTTTCACTTTAGCAGATAGTGCCGGAATGTCAAAGTCTGATTATTCAGACCGGCATTGGCGAAGTTTGAATCTTCCTCACGATTGGGCGATAGAGGGCGACTTCTCCCCATCGAATCCTTCGGGAGCCAGTGGTGGTGCATTGCCGGGCGGCATCGGATGGTACCGTAAGCACTTCTCGGTGAATCCAAAGGAAAAGTATGACCGCTTTACCATCACCTTTGATGGAGTATATATGAATTCTACCGTGTATATCAATGGTCATAAACTCGGAACCCGTCCTTACGGATACAGTACATTCGAGTATGATCTTACACCTTATATTAATAAGAAGGGTGATAATGTCATTGCTGTGAAGGTAGACAACAGCGACCAGCCTAACAGCCGCTGGTATTCCGGTTGCGGTATTTACCGCCATGTCTGGCTCACCAAAACCATGAAATCTGCTTATATTCCCCAATGGGGACAGTATGTAGCAACTTCTCCACAGGGTGATGTCAGGGTGAAGGTGGATTTCGCTGCTTCCGGTAATAAGATGAAACTCTCTGTCCGTAACACCATCTATGATGCTGCCGGAAAGATCGTAGCCAAGAGTCAGGGTGTTCGGGAACAGAAACTCAAGGTGAAGAATCCGCATCTCTGGGACATAGGAAAGGGATATCTCTATACTGTCAAAAGCGAGCTGTTAGTAAATGGGAAGGTAGTGGATGTTGCTACGACAACTGCCGGTTTCCGTGATGTGAAGTTTGATGCAAAGAAGGGTTTCTTCCTCAATGGCAAGAATCTCAAGATTAATGGTGTCTGTGAGCATCATGATTTCGGTTGCCTGGGTGCTGCCGTTAATGAGGATGCGATGCATCGCAAGCTTACCATCCTTCGCGATATGGGCGTGAATGCTATCCGAAGCAGTCATAATCCTCCGGCACCAGAACTCCTGAACATGTGCGATTCGATGGGTTTACTCGTGATGGACGAGAGTTTCGACATGTGGCGCCGCAAGAAATCGAATGGCGATTATGCCCGTTTCTTCGATGAATGGCATAAGAAAGATCTGTCTGATCTCATCAAGCGTGACCGTAACCATCCAAGTATCATCATGTGGAGTATCGGTAATGAAGTTCTCGAACAATGGTCGGATGCGGCTGCTGATACGCTCAGCCTGGAGCAGGCTAACCTGATTCTGAATGCCGGTCATGATGCTTCTAGCTTGTCACATAGCGATGAACTGAGTGTCAATTCGCTTCTTACCCAGCATCTGGCAAAAATCGTGAAAGAGTATGATCCTTGGGGCACACGCCCTGTTACTGCTGGCTGCAATGAGCCCGACCCGAAGAATCACCTCTTTAAGAGTGGGGCTATTGATGTTATAGGTTTCAATTATCACCATCAGTGGGTGAAGGATGTGCCAAAGAATTTCCCTGGCAAGCCTTTCATTCTGTCGGAGAGTGTTTCAGCCTTGCAGACTCGTGGCTACTATATGATGCCTAGCGACAGCATTTATACTGCGCCAAAGGAATGGTGGTTGCCTTATACCGATCCTTCGTTTATGTGTTCGGCTTATGATAATTTCCACGCATCATGGAGTAGTACCCACGAAGAAACCTGGGATGTGGTGAAGCACAACGACTTTGTGGGCGGACAGTTTATCTGGACCGGTTTCGATTATATCGGTGAACCTACTCCTTATGCTTATCCTGCCCGTAGCAGTTATTTTGGCATTATCGATTTGGCGGGTCTTCCAAAAGACAGCTATTATATGTATCAGAGTGAGTGGAGCCAGAAAGATGTGCTTCATCTCTTCCCTCATTGGAACTGGCTGCCGGGACAGACCATCGACATGTGGTGTTATTATAATCATGCCGATGAGGTAGAACTCTTTATCAATGGCAAGAGTCAGGGCATCCGTAAGAAGACTGTCTATGGTGTAAAGAATGAAGGCGATGCTTTCAGAAAGAGTACTGAATATCATGTGATGTGGCGGGTAAACTTTGAACCGGGAGAAGTGAAGGTTGTAGCCAGAAAAAATGGTGAAGTTCTTAGAGAGCAGGTCATAAAAACAGCAGGAGCTCCTCATCATCTTGTGTTGAAGAAGACTTATCAGGGCTGTCAGGCTTTTGGCACTTCAGAACCGACCACCTTTGTAGAGGTAAATGTGGTAGACAAAGACGGCAATCTCTGTCCGAACGCAGATAACCAGATTTTCTTCTCTGTTTCTGGAGAACAGGAGGCAAGTGGTCATGGTTACCTGAAAATGCCAAAGATTCTGGGAACAGATAATGGATGTCAGACTTCTTTGGAGCGTTTCACCGATTTACATCGCAAGGCATTCTTCGGAAAATGTGTCGTTGTGATAAAAGGAAAGGGAACGCTCAAGGCACAGGCAGTAGACTTAAAGGATGCTTCTGTAGCTTTGTGATTATAGTAATATTTTGAAAATCAAAACATTAAGGATTTATATTGCGAAGAAGGATACACTCTTTCGGTGTATTCCTTTTTCGCTCTTAAAAACGAAAAAGGTTTTGAAGCATTGGGACCCAAGGGATTTGGGTATCTCTATTATGCTAGTAATAGAAATTTAGCTTCAAAACCTGCGGCAAAGATACATCTTTTTTTCGAATAAAAAAACTTTTTCGAATAAAAAATATAAAAAACTTGCTCTTATCAAAAAATATACGTAACTTTGTAAACGATAAGGCATCAAACCCAATCTGCAATCATGAAAAAGTAATCTTTGTAGAATTTCCTCACGATGCTGGAGCATGAAAGAAATAACAATAATAAAACAATAAACAAAAAATAGTATAATGAAAATTCAAATAGAACAGGCTACGCCAGACAAGGCTTCGCATATCGCATCGCTTATCATGGAGGCGATGAATGCGCAGTGTTGCCAAAATTTTGCTGGTCCTCAGCATACATTGGTTGATTTTCACCGTATGATGACTAAACTTGTAGAGATGGAGGACAGTCAGTATAGTTATAAGAATACATTGGTTGCTATGTCTACTGATGGCATTCTTGTTGGCATCTTGGTTGCATACGATGGTGCTGACGTCAAAAGATTACGTAAGCGCTTTATTGAGGCTGCAATCGTGGCTTTTGGAATAGACTATTCGGCTATGGAGCTTGAAACAGAGGAAGGTGAGTTCTATTTGGATAGTTTGGCAGTTTCTAACCAATACCGTGGAAAAGGTATTGCATCTAAACTGTTGGATGCTGCTATCTCTCGCGCAAGAGAATTAGGACTTCCTGCTGTAGGTTTGCTTTGTGATAAAGGCAATCCGAAAGCGGAGCGTCTCTATACGAAGGTTGGTTTCCAATATGTCAATGATACCACTTGGGGTGGTCATGCAATGAAACATCTTCAGTATAAATTGTAATCTGATAGGGCAAACTGTGCAAACGTTTGCCCAATAAAAAGTATAGAAATCAACAGAAAATGTGCTGTTTATTGCGCAAATGGTAGTATCTTTGCACCATAAGTTCATAACGAATAGGTTTTTTGGTTTTTAGAAAAGATATTTTATTAGTTTTTGTTGATTTAATAATAAAAGCTCGGTCTGCAGTGATGCAATGCCGAGCTTTTGTATTTTTACTCCCTTTCAGGGTATTTTCTTTCTGTGTCTTTTATTCTAATTCCTCTATTTCTTTTTCGTCCATGTCTTTATCTAACTGGTCTCTCCACAGATACTTTCTGGTTTCATGCACTATGATACCACTCAGGCAGAGCAAGGAGATAAGGTTTGGAATCGCCATTAAAGCATTCATGCAGTCGGCAATGTTCCAAACCAGTCCCAGACTGATGACACTACCCAGGAAGATAGTAGCAATATAGACTATGCGGAAACAGAGCATCCACTTTTTGCCTTTCAGATATTCTACACACCGTTCTCCATAATAACTCCATCCCAATGTCGTACTGAATGCAAAAGTTGCCAGTCCGATGGTCAATATTGGAGCTCCGATATATGGAATCTTACTGAAGGCAGCCTTGGTGAGTGCTGCTCCGTTATGGTAGTCAATGTCTGGATATGCTATGATACTTGAGGTGATGACGAGACCTGTAAGGGCACAGATGATGACAGTATCCCAAAAGGTACCGGTAGATGAAACCAATGCCTGACGCACAGGGTTACGGGTTTGGGCTGCTGCAGCAACGATAGGTGCCGAACCCAGACCACTTTCGTTCGAGAACAATCCGCGGGCTATACCATAGCGGGCTGCAATCATCATGGTACTTCCAGCGAAGCCGCCACCTGCAGCCTTTGTTGTGAATGCAGAGTCTAAGATTACGTGGATGGCAGGCAATAAATAAGCATGATTTACACAGAGAATGTAGATGCAGCCTAATACATAAAAGAGTGCCATGAAAGGTACCAGCATGCCACAAACCTTGGAGATACTTTTCACGCCTCCAAGAATCACTGCAGCTCCTAAAGCCGTAACGATGGTTCCAGTAATGTATGGAGAAATGCCGTATTGGTTTTCTACCAGGGTAGAGATGGCATTTGCCTGTACTGTGCTACCGATTCCGAATGATGCCAATGCGGCAAAGAGGGCGAACAGGACTGCAAGCCATTTCCAGCCCAATCCTTTTTCCAGGGCATACATAGGACCACCCAACATCGTGCCTCGCTTGGTCTTTACGCGATATTTTACGGCGAGTAATCCTTCGGCATATTTGGTAGAAATACCAAAGACACCGGTTAACCAGCACCAGAGTACGGCTCCTGGTCCGCCAAGAGCGATAGCTGTAGCCACACCGATGATGTTACCGGTACCAATTGTAGCTGCCAATGCTGTTGCCAGTGCTCTGAACTGTGAAACATCTCCTGTGGCATTCTTGTCTTTCTTTACAGACAGTTTGATTGCCTTGAAAATCTTGCGTTGTGGAAAGCGCAAGCGGATGGTCAGAAAGATGTGGGTTCCCAACAGCAGGATAATCATAGGCCATCCCCAGAGGAATGAACTAAATGCGGTGAAAAAATCGTTTATTGCATCCATCTCTTAAAAATTTTATGTTTATCTTATATCTATATTTTTTATACCTGATAACGCAGTTACTTATGTATTCCTTGTTATTTCTCAAATTCTATCTTTACGTTTTTGAATCCCATTGCTTTCAGCATCTCTCTAAACTGAGTCTTGGCATTCGCCTGTGCAGTATAGATATTGGTGCGGTTTAAGCAACGTTTCTTCATAGCTTGATAAGCACGCTCATACATAGCCTGTCTGTCGCTGCCTGTCCATTTGCCTTCTTCAAAGAAACTCTTGGTCTTCGCTTCGTCAATGAAGTTATGGTCCAGCAGTTTGATAGGAGGTAAAGTGCATACGATGCTGTCCTGACTGGCTTGTAGCCATCCTTTTTTTACATCCTTCATATCGATACCCAAGCGCAACGTTCCGTAATAGATACGTACCAGTTGGTCATCGCCAAAAAAGCCACGGCGTATAGTATCTATCAGTTCTTCATCACTTACAGATAGAAATTCCCATTGGCCGATATTCTCGATGCTTTCTACCTGAGTGGGTGAGAGGGTTGTCTTATCTTCCTGTACCACGCTGACCTCGTTGTCTTTGGTGAGCCAATAGAAGGCTCCACCCAGAATAAGGATCAGTGCTAATAGTACGATGATTTGTATTCTTTTCATATCATTGTTCTCCTCGCTTAGTGATTCTTTTCGATAGTTGTCTTATCCAGAAGAGTCTTCAGATCGTTGAAAGTGAATTTCTTCCTGAAACTGATTTTGATATTCTCTTCAGCAAATCCCATGTCCTGTAGCATCGGAATCAGGGTATTTGCTGCACTTTGGCGTGCCTGTTCAAGAATATCTAGGTTCGGTATATCGCGAATGATACTTTCCCTGCCTTGTTGTTCGAATTGTGACAGTTCTGCATCACTGTAGTTCTTTCTGGTGAGTGAAACGAATTGTCTTACACCTTCGTGATTGATTTTACTGCTGGTGAGCATCACTTTTGGGTCTGGTAAGATGATTTCTATCTTGTCGCCTTGTCGGTTAACGTTCTTGGCAGAGAATCCTGAAAAGTCTACATAAGCTTTTAATGTCGCATCCATCGGAATGGCCACCTTGCGGTTTGAGCCGGGAACATGAATATTGAAGTCTTTCTTGAACAGTGAGCCCTTCAGATTGAGCTGGTCATCATGAGTTATAATCTTATGGACATGAGCTTCTGCTGTATATAAGCGATTGCATTTCTGTATCTGCATCACCATCACAGGTATTGTGTCGATGACTTGCTCCTTCTTTTCTGTTTGCTGATGCGAACATGAAATGAAGGCAAAAAATACAGAAATGATAAATATTAACCTATTTTTCATACTTAATGTCTTTATTATGCTGCAAAGGTACGGCAAATTGTTCGAAAAACAAAACAAAATCATGTTTTTTGATGTTCTTTTGCTAAGAAATGAAAAAAAAAGCAGAAAAAGCACTTTTTTTTATATCTTGATTAAACCTTTTCATTTTCTTTTCGTCAAAGTTACGATTAGAATTCATAAACTGAACTTTTATTATATCGTGTAAGATTCAATAGGAAATTTATTAGTTAGTATTTAGGTATGTAGGGCGCCTGCTTGTGAAAGTAGACGCCTTTTTTGCATCTGATTTTGTGTAAGAATGTAGATTTCGGTTCTTTTCTTTGGCTATTTCAAAAGAAAAATGTACTTTTGCAGTAAGAAAAAATAACGGAATGAAACGAATTGATTATATATTAATAGGTCTTTTGGCTATTTCTAGCTTGACGGCTTGTACAGAAAAGAAGAAGAGTAATATCATTATTGCTCCTAAACCGGTGGCTAAGGTTGTGAACAAAGCTACTCAGAAAATGAGTGATTATGAGCAGACCAGAGAGGCTGACTGGGTTGGTTCCCATTATAAAGTGGTGGTGAAGCGTAGTTCTGACAAGGAACTTCCGGTTCTCCAGTTGGACGAAAACACCAAGTATTATGATAACAGAATTTCGGTTAAGGTATTGAGAAGCGATGGTTCAGAATTCTTTAGCCGTACTTTCACAAAGAAAGATTTCACATCCTATATAGACAAACATACACAGGACATGGGTGCTTTGCTCGGTATTGTGTATGTGAAAGCAGAAGGTGATTATCTTTACTTCGCAGCAAGTGTAGGGTCGCCTGATGTTACCAGTGATGAATATGTACCTCTGGTACTTAAGATTTCCCGAATGGGTAGTATTTCTATATCAAAGGATGAGAAGTTGGATACCAACGCTTCTGCTGAAGAGGAAGAAGATGAAGAAGATGGGGTATAAAGCGGTTCTTCCGTTGATTCATAATGAGAAATTTATGGCAATTAGAACTTTTTGGATTAAATTCCATGCTTGATAAGCAGATTTCTTAGAAAACATTTGGAGATTCCGACAAATATAGACAGAACTTTCGCATGTGGTTTAAGTACGGGCTGAAGGCCCAAAAGCTTTAAATATGCGCTTTAATACTAAAAAGAAAAATAACCTGCTAAATATTTGGAAGTTACAGAAATATTGCTTAATTTTGCAAAAGAAAAGTTGCCCTCGGCAATTTGAAAGCAAGCTTTCATTGCGTTCGTTTGCATCACAAACATTTAAATGATATAATTATGTTAGGAATAAATGCACCAAAAGTTTTAGCTAAAGGCAAATACGCACAAGCTGTTCGTAAAGCCGCTCTTGCATCCATCGGTGCAAAAGCAAAGAAAGATGATGCCAAAAAGACATCAAATTATCCATATAAATTTGAGTGGAATCTAGAATGAATTTAGAAGAGAGTCATTATTGTAAGACATTTTGTGTCCGCTTAAAAGCGAATAACACGATAGTTGCTATTTTCGCCTTAGCATTCGACTCCGTTGACATAGATTCAGATGATTTTGATGATATGCGTATTGGTGCAGCAGGAACCGATTTACCTGCGGTAAAAGAAACTTTCCGAGAACAATTCGAACAAAAATATACTTATCCCGCTTTAGAAATTGCCTACTTAGCTATTGATAAAAAATTTCAAAGCTTACATCTAGGTTCAGCCTTAGTTGAGGAAATAGCTTCGATGGCTAGAAACCAAAGATATGCTGGTTGCGTCTTCTTGACAGTAAGAGCTTGGCATACCTCTAATTATAGCGCAGTAGGTTTCTATGAAAAGAATCAATTTGCAAAATTGACTCCTGTTCCACAAATGGATGTTTGGCCAATGTACAAAACAATTTGGCCGAAAGAATGATCCCCCTATGCCCTTTACCTTTGCTTTACCCTTCGGCCAGCGATTTTCAATTCCGTTACGTGCTGGTGACCGTTGGTTCAGGGCGAAACAGCAAGGGTCTATATGCCACGATGAACAGGTGGCGTATAGACCCTTGATTATATGGTGATATTCGTAATCTACCTGGCATCAAACCAAAGTAGTCATTTTCAGAAAATCTCGCAGATGAATGTGCTTAATGCCATCAATATTGGTTTGACTGTAAAGCCTATCCATAGAAATCACGTATTTGGGATGACTGTCTTTTATCAATTTCAAATTGCCGAATTCACGCTCTACCGTTTCCTCAGAAGCCAGCAGATAGGTAACTTGCACATACGCCACACTATCCGCTTTCTCGGCAACAAAATCAATCTCAGCCTTATACATCTGACCAACATATACTTTATACCCCATCCTGCACAAATGGATATATACAGCGTTCTCCATCACCTTTTCGATATCAAAACGCCTGTTGCCACCTATAATATGATTCCTGATTCCCAGGTCTTCGAAATAGAACTTGTCGCCTAACTCGAAAAGTCGCTTGCCATGAATGTCGTATCTGTTAACTCGATCGATAATAAAAGCATTGCTTAAATACTCCAAATACGTGAGAATCATCTTGGCAGACGTTTCGGTGTTCTGACTTTTCAGAAATTTTACAATACTCGTTGCTGAGAATTGTTTACCGATATTATCGCTCACAAACTTCAGCAGCGTTCGCAACAATGGTATGTTTCTGATGTTTTCTCGCTCTATGATATCACGAAGTACTATCGTATTATACACATTGTCAAGATAATCTTCTACCAAATCCGTATTTTCCAATCCTAAACTGCACGCCTCTGGCCCGTCAATGCAATCATCATTCCACGTCCTAACATGCGTTCGATACGATTGGAATACCCGAGTCTTTCTAATATTTTTTGTTTCATACGAGTAAAACTTTTCGCAAAGATACTCTTTTTGTTTCACATAAGTAACAAAAACGATAGTTTTTTTGTTTTTATTACTTATAATTAACAGGTTGGGTACACATTGCACCTCATGGGAAAACGACAAGGGTCTATATGCCACGATGAACAGGTGGCGTATAGACCCTTTTTGCATATACCAGCTTTGCGGATATTTAATTTACTACAACGAAAAAAACATCATTTAAGGAAGTTTTTGAGAAAAGTCTTGCTATTCCCGATTATTTCCATTATCTTTGCAATTGAATTGGTTGTACTCGATAAAACGAAGAAGATATGGATTACAAGAGATTACCATACGGCGTTGCCGATTATACCTGGATTAAGAGTCAGAACAGATACTGTGCTGACAAGACAATGTTTATACCTAAGATGGAGGAAGCAGGAGACTTTCTCTATCTCATCCGACCACGCCGTTTTGGAAAGAGTGTCTTCCTTACGATGCTTCAAGCCTACTACGACATCGAGAAGAAAGACTCGTTCCATACTACATTCAAGGATACTTGGATTGAGTCGCACCCAACCGAAGGACTTGGACAATATCAGGTTTTATATTTCGACTTCTCTAGAGCTGCAGCAGGACAAGGTAGCTTGGAGGAAAACTTCAATATATATTGTAACAGCGTATTGGATGGCTTCATCAAAAAGTATGCTGCCTATTATGATGAAGATTTCAACATGGAGGAATACCTTGGCTTTTTCGGTGCCTCCTATAAGCTAAATGCACTGAATACTTATTCCAAAAGCAAAGGTACGCAACTTTACCTTATCATCGACGAGTATGACAACTTCACCAACAACATCCTGAGTGAGGAAGGAGAAGCTGTGTATCACGCCTTGACTCATGCACAGGGCTTCTACCGTGACTTCTTCAAGCTATTCAAGGGAATGTTCCAACGCATCATGATGATGGGAGTAAGTCCTGTCACCGTGAACGACCTCAACAGTGGCTATAACATCGGCACCAATCTCTCCATGGACCCCATGTTCAACATGATGCTGGGATTCAGCGAGAACGAGGTACGGGAAATGATAGAATACTACAGAGAAGTAGGACTCATTAAGGTTCCGACCGACCAGCTGATTACCGACATGAAGCCTTGGTATGACAACTATTGCTTCGCGAAGGACAGTCTGGTTACAGACCCCAAGATGTTCAATTCGGATATGGTTATCTATTATCTCCGCCATTTCATCCGTTTTGGCAAAGCGCCGGACGAGATGGTAGACCCAAACACCATGACTGATTATGCCAAGATGAAGAAGATCATCTTCCTGGACAAGCTGCAGGGCGACCGCAAGAGCGTGCTGAAAGAAATCATCAACCAAGGTTACATCTGGGCGGAGCTGAGAGAAAGTTTCCCTGCTGAAGACTTGGTTGACCCTGACCTGTTCCCAAGTCTGCTCTACTATTACGGCATGCTGACCATCATTGGCAAGCGTGGCAGAAGAGTAAAGTTGGGAATCCCTAACGAGAATGTACGTCGCCAATATTACGGCTATGTGTTGGATGAATACAACAGGGATGCCAAAATCAACAATAATCATCTTGCCGACCGATACGATGTAATGGCTCTGGATGGTAACATCAAGCCAGCCATCGAATACATCGCCGAAGGTTATCGAAACTGCACAAGTATTCACTCCAGCATCCAGGCAGAGCGCAATCTGCAAGGTTTCATCGCCGCTTATCTCAACCATAGTGGTTATTACTATATCATCCAGGAAATGGAGTTGAATGGTGGTTATTGCGACTTGACGATGATTCCGGACCTCACTCGTTTTCCAGAGGTTGCCCATGCCTACCTCTTGGAGTTGAAATATCTGAAAACGGGCGATACCGATGAAGAAGGAAACAAGGCCTTGGAAGAAGCAAGGACTCAGTTGGAGCAATATGCGCAAGACACAAGATTGCCACAGCTGATGAATGGAAAGCCTATCCACAAGATAGCCATCATCTATAAAGGTAATGACTTGTGGAAAATAACGGAGTGCTAAAGAATTTAGAAAACAGCAAGGGTCTATATGTCACGATGAAAAGGTGGCGTATAGACCCTTGGTTATATGGTGACTAAAGTTTCGCAAGTTACTTGAATATACTGACAAGGAAAAGACTTTACATTCGAAGCTTTCCGAAAGACTCCGGAAAGAGAAGTGTGAGAAGCAGAAGAAGACTGGCGCACCGGCAGAGGGATACAATCTTGAATATGGTTACCCTGTCGCATTCGTTGGATATTCCTAAGGCGGAGCGGTCCCGAAATTTCTCGGAGACAGACATCATTTCAGCCGAGTACAGCTTCTCTGCCCGCACCTATCTGTACCGCATTTTCAAATTAAAAGAAGGCTGTACTCCTGCCGAATGGCGGGAGAAAATGGCTGAAAATGTAGCCTTGGAAGGTAAAAAGCAGGACTAACCATTTTTCGATAAATACCAGGAAAACGCATCGCGAAATGAAAAAATACGTTAAAAAGGGTGTCGCATTCGTAGGAATGCGACACCTTTTTCTTAGGAATGCGACACCTATACAGAGGAATGCGACACCTTTTTTGAAAAAAAAACACTATATTTGCACCATGAAAGAAATATTAGAAACCATACCAAGGATAGAATTAGCCCTAATTATCATCGGGGTGTTTGCACTCATGTTAGGCATTATCTTCGTATATGCCATGATACATGAGTACAGGATGTATCTTGAGGAACATCGGAAGGCTCGCATCAGCTTTCGTGATTTCTTCAAGCAGGAACAGTTTTATATCTTTCTATTTCTGGCTTCGATATTCATCATGCTGTTAAACCTCCTGTATTTCCTGGAGTGAGTTTCGGCAATAAGCAGACAAATATAAATAACAAATATAAAATTAAATTATGAAAAAGTTTAACAATCAATCCTATGGGTCGTATGTCGGCCGTATGAACTATGGGGGGGCAAAGTTCTATAGATTTGCCCTGTTCCCATTGATGTTGTTGATGTTGTTGCTTGTGCCTACACGTATGGTGGCGCAGACAGATTACGACACGTCTGTAACGTTTAGTGCCTTAGCAGGTAGCCCTGAAGGGATGTCTGAAGCAGAAAATTTCAAGAAACTCTTTGATGGCAAAAAGACGATCAATGATTTCTCTAAGTGGTGCTGCTCTTTCTATGGCAGAGCCTATGTCATCTTCGAAGCCAGCAAGGCAGGAGTACCTGTGGGCTACACCATCACTACGGGAAATGACAATGAAACTTGGGGAGGCCGCAATCCGTTGTCATGGAAGCTCTATGGTAACAATACAGGCAGCGATGACGCTTGGGAGCTTATCGATGAGGTAAGCGAGGACAAGGTGCTCAAGGATAAGAACTATGCTTCGTATGAATTCACCTGCAAATGTTCTACCTCTTATCAATATTTTAAATGGGAAATCTCGGCTATTCATAGTGGACGCACATTGCAGGTAGGCGAGTTTAAACTCAAACTCCAAACCTGTTCTCACAAGAATACCGATGGCTCGGATGCCCTTGGTGAAGTAATCGAAAACGTAGAACCAACTTGCACAGAGCACGGCTATACCACACACAAATGCTCTCTCTGCAATTCTATTGTGAAGGTATATAAGGATGATGTGCTTAAACCACATACACTCACTCATCATGCTCTGAAAGATGCTACATGTACAGAGGCTGGTAACATAGAATACTGGCAGTGCAGTGTATGCAACAAACTCTTCAGCGATGAAGCCACAACTAAAGAGATTACGGATGCTGCCAGCCTCGTGATTCCAGCAAAAGGCCATACATTCGACCGTGAAGGCAATTGTACTGTCTGTCCCTATAAGGATTCTCGCTATGCTTTGTTCAATTTGGAGGGTATAACCGATGTTACCATTACTGACAATGACATTTATCCTTGGAAGATGTTGGACTTGAACGCAGATGGAATGTCTGATGTCTCTTCCTATTTTACAGCAGAAAGCAAGGGACTGATGTCAAGTAATTATGGGGCGAATGACAGTAGTTCTGAAATTGAAGTCAAATTCAATGTAGAAAAGCCTATATTATTTTCATTTAAATATCTAATTTCGGCAATGAACTCTAACTATGTCTTTATTACTTTAAATGGAAAACTGCTTGGTGATATTAATGGAACAGAGCAAAAAGTGTATAAAAGCATTTTAGACAAGGGTGAATATACTTTGAAATTATCATATAATACATTCCCTTTTGATGAAGGTAATAAAGGTGCTGACCGCGCATTCATCTACGATCTGAACACGGCAACCACTATTTCTGATTATGTAGCAGAGTTGGATGCTATGAATACTACATTGACTTTCAAAAAAATCACTTCTGATAATTTAGAAAGTATTGATTTAAGCCGTTTAGTTATAGTGAATGACGAACCGATGGTGAAAGATATGTACGATATAGAAACTACAAATATCAAGAATATCGTTTTCGATGAGAGTTTCAAAACATACGCACCTACATCGTTGGTACAATTCTTTTCTAGCTGCAGTACATTGGAAACAATTTCAGGCCTTGAATATTTGAATACAGCGAATGTGAAGTATATGTCAGGTATGTTCTTTGATTGTAAAAAACTCTCTTCGCTCGATCTCTCTAAGTTCAATACAGAGAAGGTGGAGAGTATGGTAGAAATGTTCAGTAATTGCTCCGCTCTCTCATTGCTCAACCTCTCTAATTTCAAAACAAAGGAGGTGAAGTATATGAGCAACATGTTCTGGGGCTGCTCAGCTCTCACTTCGCTCGATCTCTCTAAGTTCAATACAGAGAAGGTGACGGATATGAGCAATATGTTCTATGGTTGTCAAAAACTCTCTTCGCTCGATCTTTCTAATTTCAATACAGAGAAGGTGGAGAATATGATGGGCATGTTCTTTAGTTGCTCAGCTCTCACTTCGCTCGACCTCTCTAATTTCAATACAAAGAAGGTGCGGTATATGAACAGCATGTTCAATGCATGCTCCGCTCTTACAACCATCTACGCCGGCGATAAGTTTGTTACAACAAAAGTAGAAAATGGTTCTTATATGTTCTCAGACTGCACAAACCTCAAAGGCTTTGATAGTAGCATGATCGACCACAAAAAAGCCAACTGCGGCACGGATGGTTATTTTACTCCTGGATGTGCTTATGCCGAGTTTGACAATGCTACTGGAACTCTTACATTCCGCTACAAGGGAGTAGTCTGCAGGAGCTTATGACCTTAATGTGGAATCTACCAATCTGGGGTGGGAGGCCCAAAAAGGAAATATCAAGAAGGTGGTCTTCGATGCTTCGTTTGCCAATGCAAGACCAACGAGCTGTTGTCGGTGGTTCGCAGATTGCTTTTATCTGACCGAAATTGATGGTATTGAGAATCTGAATACCCAGAATGTGACGGACATGAGCGAAATGTTCACTTGCTGCTATGCGCTTACCTCGCTCGACGTCTCTAACTTCAATACTCAGAACGTGGAAGATATGACAGATATGTTTCTGGGCTGTGAAGGACTCTCTTTGCTCGACCTCTCTAATTTCAATACAGCGAATGTGATGGGTATGTCCTCTATGTTCTCTGGTTGCTCAACTCTCCAAACTATCTTCGCCAGCGATAAGTTTGTTACGGACAAGGTTTCTGGGGGTGATGATATGTTCATTAGTTGCGAGAATCTCAAAGGTTTTATAGATTATATCAGTAACCGAGACAAGACCGACAAAACCTACGCTAATTACACGACTGGCTATTTCACCAAGCTGGTAGGTAAGAATGGTGAGAAGAAGATAGGTGCAGCGGGAGAAGCTCTTACTACGGAGAATCTTGTTCTTGACGATGGCAAGGATTTCGTGGCTTATGACCAGTTCGCAGCCAAGAATGCATTTTACATCCGAGTTATCCCTGAAGGTTCCACATGGGGAACGCTCTGCTTGCCTTTCGCCATTGACCAGAGCCAGGAAACAGAATGTAAGTTCTATCGTCTCACAGGTATTGACAATGATAATGAATGCATCACCCTTGAGAGTTATGAAGGAGCAGAGATTCCTGCCGGCACTCCGGTGCTCTTCAAGATGAATGAGAACGAGCCGACACTCAGCATTTCTGTACAAAATGTAGGCATCGTTAAAGAGCCAGTAGCTGGAACAAACGTTACTGAGCCAGAAGCAGAAACTGCCTCAGATGTCAACCTCGTAGGTTCATTCACCAAGATTGGCGGCAATGGCAATCTGGGGCTTGACAAATACGACTACATCATTGGTAAGAATAAATTCTGGCGTGTCTCTGACTTGGATGATGGCAAGGGCGTGGGCATCAAACCGATGCGTGCATACATCCATCCTGCCTATGAATATCTGGCAAGAGCAGCCATGCTGAGCATCGGAAAGGGTGATGGCACTACTGCCATTGACAACCTCAACGCTATCAGCAACGATGCCAATGCAGAATACTATGATGCGAATGGTCGTCGTACCAATGGTCTGCAGAAGGGTCTGAACATCGTGAAGCGTGGCAGCAAGACTTATAAAATCATGGTTAAGTAAAGAATTTTAAAATCAAAAGGATATGAAAAAGAAAGAATATACAAAGCCAGAGATGCAGGTGGTAAATATCACCTCTTGCACCCTTCTTGCAGCATCTACTATGGGTCAAGGAGGCAATGGCGATGAAAAACCAGATATGGAAGACAACTGGTATTTGGGTGAGTAACAGTCATTATAACGCCTAACGGCAAAATACAAGGGTCTATATGCCACGATGAAAAGGTGGCGTATAGGCCCTTGGTTATATGGTGATAATCGTAATCTACATCTCCGTTTATGAATTGCTCAGATTCTTAATGATTTCCAAAGGTAGCTGGGTAGCTTTGGCAACCTGTTCGGCAGAAAGTCCCATTGCCAGCAATCGTTGTGCTGTTTCTGTGTTGGCCTCATGCTTGCCTTCTGCTCTACCTTTCTCCATACCTTTTTCCATACCTTTCTGATATCTGTCATCCAGAAGGGTTCTTTCAACACTTACCGAATCCCAGAATTTATCATAGGCACGGAGCTCGGCATCTGTAAAGCCGGAAACTTCAAGATCTTCTACGGCTTTTCCTATCTCTGGGTCATTGAGCAGGTCGGCAGGAATATCCTTCGTATTGGAATTTATTTCTGTGAGGAAACGGAGCCACAAAACCATCATGCGCTTGTCGGCAATGGAATGAGGAGTGAACTTAGGGAGTTCTATGAAGGTGAAATGCAAGCCTTCGATGACCTTATTGCTGTCCTTATCGTGCACGATGCGGTAGTTGTGGATGAAATCCGGAGTATCATGCGCAAAGATATCATTTATCAGGTTGAGAGAATACACGGGTTGCAGTTCGCTGTATTTTCCTCCCTTTTTAGCCTGACTCACATAGAGCTTGGATGCATTGAACAGTACTCGCTGCTGGAATGCGTCAGACCATTCCATCTGCATTTCCACGCAGAACTTCCTGCCTCTGACATCTGTGCAGAGTACATCCACAATGGTGTTTTTGCCCCCTTCGAGCTGGGGCACAAGTTCTGTTGGCAGATACTTGATTTCATGTATCTGCTCTTCTTCGCTGAGTGGCAGGAGGGCGTTCAGAAGACTGATCAGTCTTTTAGGATGATTGCCGAATATCTTCTTGAACGTAAGGTCTGCCTTAGGATCTAAGTACTTCATAACCATCTGTTTTAAAATTCACTACTGCAAAGTTACGGTTTTATTTTCATATCTGCAAGAGTTTTCTAGGAAAAGTTTCTGAAAAAGTTATAGAATGGTGAGTGTTGAATGTTGAATGTTGAGTGTTGAATGAAAGAAATATGACGACAAAGAAAAAGGGCGCATCCGGATTGGATGCGCCCTAACTTGTTAAATAAATTCGGAGGGATTCTGCTCTTGAAAAACCCTCTTAATGGAAGAGAATCAGGAAGCATCCAGGAGGTACTGGAGCTTCGTGGCATCAAAACACGGACAGGCTTTCTGAACGCCAGGCAAATCGCGATGCCCCAGGATGGTACGGATGCCCGGAAAACGGTGGTGAAGTTCCTGAATCAGATGCTTCATCGACTCCTTCTGCTCAGGAGTGCGGGTGTCGCTGATGCAGCCCGAGGGCGAAAGACCACCCTCGTAACAGATGCCTATGCTGTGCGCATTGTAACCGAGGGCATGAGAGCCCATACGCTCTACCGGGCGACAGGCATGAACCACTCCATCCAGCGTGATGTAGAAATGGTAGCCGATGTCAGTCCAGCCGTTGTTATGCACATGGTCGTAGCGCAGCATCTTCATCGTATAACGGTGATCGCAGCGGCTGCCGCTGCAATGCACCACTATCATATCGATGTCTCTCATAGGCATCACTCTAAAGTCCACCTGCCGAAACGCCCAACGCCCCGAGGAGAGCTGTCAGTACGGTTACTGCAAACTTGAGAATCTCATTCCATTTCTGCTTGTTCTTTTCTGTCATAATCTATTTCACTGGTAAGCTGGAGGCGGAACTTGCCCAACTCGCCGAAATCAATCTGGTTTCCTCGCTGCAACTCGATGACCATGTTCTCCTGCATACTGACCAGAACGGCTGTTACATCCGCATAGGATACAGTG
>ERZ1023886.303-NODE-303-length-21140-cov-34.137159_pt1 | contig 21140 bp, 15 predicted proteins | sample MGYA00380395_ERZ1023886 | MGnify/ENA primary metagenome ERZ1023886 (study PRJEB33179, sample SAMN07449002) | human gut metagenome | biome: Human-gut; feature: Human associated habitat; material: Faeces | host: Homo sapiens | place: India: Bhopal | collected... | reverse complement strand
AAGCATGGACTGAACGGAGCAGAGAAGCGGTTGAAGGAAGATCCGCAGTTATGGACGGAGATGATCGTCAAGACGCAGACTCCTACAATGCTTGCTTTGTTCGACACCTTAGCCGATTATCAGTTGGATAATGCGCTCTATTACTTCCGCCAGCGCATTGAGGATGCATTCACTTCCAAAACATATTGTAGTCGTTCTGTTGCAGAACGTTCACATCGTGGCAAGAATGACTCTATCTTTGAACGCTTGGATGTCAACTTCACGTTTGAACAGGCTCTACAGCAAAGCATTGCCATGAAGGGAGCCAGTGTAACGAATGAGACGGCAAGACAAATGCTGAAGAACTGGCGAAAGCAGGGATTGATAGTTATACTGAAAGACAAGCAATACCAAAAGACTACTGCATCAATATAAAGTTGGTCATTTTGGTCAAAGTCATTTTCGGTCAAAATTATTCGGGGGATACACTTCCCCCGAATATCACTTTCAAAATTTTAAAATCATGGAAATAAATATATATCGTCAAATTGGTACTCCCTGGGGCTTAATGGGCACTATACTCGTAGAGGGGATACTTGTGTATAGAACATTAGAGCATCCTACTCGCCATTTGCCTGCCGGTGAATACAAGGTTGAAATCATGTTTAACAAAAATTACAGGAAGAAATGGATGGATTCTCCGATTGATAAGGAGCTTATCAATGTTCCTGTGATTAGAAAGATAGACGCTCGCCCCATAAAGACTGCATCTCGCATCCCGTTCTTCATGCCTGGCAATGGGGCTTTCACGCTGAAACATGGTAGCATCATCATCGGGAAGGCTGGTCCGGCAGGTCTGTTGCTTCATACATTTGATTGTTACCTTGATCTCTATAAGGTATTGGAAGGAGCTATAGGGAAAGGTGAAGAGATCAGGCTGATTATTCAGGACATTGAGCAGAATGAAATCCCTCTGAGTTCTGTATATCTTTTCTAATATTTAATTTTATATCATGAAGCGTATTATCAAGGAAATCATCATTCATTGTAGTGCAACCCAGGAGGGGAAGGACTACACGGTTGCCGACATCGACCGCTGGCACAGAGCGCGCGGTTTCAGAAAGATCGGTTATCATTTTGTTATCTACCGCAACGGCGACATTCACGTAGGCCGTTCTTTGTCTGAAATCGGTGCCCATTGCAAGGGGCACAATGCTATCAGCATCGGCATCTGTTACATCGGCGGTTTATCCAAGGATGGCAAACCGAAAGACACCCGTACCATTGAACAGAAGGCTGCCCTGCTGGATCTCATCAGTCAGCTGAAGGAGGAATTCCCTCACGCCACCATCCACGGCCACAACGAGTTTTCCACCAAGGCCTGTCCTTGCTTCGACGTGAAGAAAGAATTAGTTCCCTATTTTGAGAAAGGAAGTATGAAATAAAAGAAAGAAGAAGAGGGTGTGTCATAAGTCTGTGACGCACCCTCGTTTCGTATTTTATAACCATTACTCCAGAATCCTCACATACTCCACGATTTGCTATCACGAAGTTGCAAATCCATATATTAGCACTTTTTTTCAGTCATAAAAGTTCTAAAAAATCATTCTATTTGCAAATCTTAACCATTTTGAAACATATTTATTCTCAAAAAGGATGTAATTTTGCACCCGAAATTACAACAGGTAAACTCTTATCATAAGAGTTGTATAAAAAGATTGTATAATTAAAAGATAAAAACATCTTCTGGAAATAAGATAAAGAGGAAAAAACTCAATTCTTTAGTAAAAGAAGATTGGATAATATCCGTTTCAACTATCAATAATACATTAGTACAAGTAAAATTATTCAACTATAATAAGAATATTAGATCATGAAAATGATGAGAAAAAATAGTAACCATCTCTTGATAGAGATTTCTAATTGTGGGGGGGTAATTTTGCTCTTCAACATTTAAAGTCCCCTAATCTTAAATACCAAGATTTGAATTTTCCCTAAATCTATCAAAATTCCGTTTTCTGGAGGTTCGTTTTATTAGATAAATATCCCTTTTTATCTTCTGTCATAAGGCAGAGGCAGGGATAGTACGACATTCTAACGTTTAAAACGTTCTATTCTGTTATAAGTAAAAATTTAAATACTTTCTAAGTAATTCCAATATAATTTTAGATGTTCAGATTAACTCATTTATTTGTCTTATGAAAATCAAAATTTTTAAAGCTGCCGTGCTGGTAGCCGTTATCTTTATGTTGCTTCCTTTGAAGGCAGTAGGTCAGGCAAATACCTACTACGACAAGGGACAAGAGGGTGCAACACCAAATCGCACCACGTTGAAATCACGTATGGCACTCGTAGGCCATAACTGTATGGTAAGCAGCCTGTCTGATGGTATTGCCGTGGGTTCAGGTTCCAAAAATCTCTCTTACTTATGTGACGAGGATCTTGACAACTACTACACAATTCCAAGTGTAGCAAACGCTACGCTTCTTGCCGGTTCACCTATTGTAGCCGTAAAAGACATGAAGCACTACATCGACAAAGACACAAAGGCAGGTTTCAAGATTTCGGGAGAAAGTAATGTATTGAAACTCGAAGTATTGAAAGACAACTACCATATTCGCTTCTATAGAGATGGTAAAATTCTCAAGACTTCTCCAGTAGAACAGCTTGGTTTTACTGTACTCAATCTTTCTGTTGGTAATATTGATTTAGGCAATAATGCCGTAGATATTATTGCAGCAGAACAACCAGATCAAGATTATGATGAGATTGCACTTGTTGGGCAGAATGGCATCAAAGTAGATGTTGTGAAAGGTCTGAAGATTTATTATGCTTTCGTGGGTGATGCGGAATATTCGTTGACGAAAACGAAAATCAAACAATACGACAATAATATATCATTAAAAGCCAAATCAAGCACTCATCCTTTGAATGAATCATTGAATGGTGATCTTATAGATGATAATCTCTCAAACGGTATCGTAATTTCTGCACTCTTGCAGCTTGGCTCTTCTGGTTATGCACAAGTCATTGCTAATAATGGAAAGAGCACAGAAACATTCCCTGCAGGAACAGAAGCAGGCTTTGTGTATAGCGATGGAGCTCTGATTGGTGCAGGCGTAACCCCTGTCATTTATCTTCTTGACAAGAATGGCAACGAGATTTACAAAAAAGCTATAGAAACAACCGTGCTGTCTGTTTCTATAGCTGGTAATCAAAAGAAAGTATCCATTAAGGCTCCTGTTGATTTCTCAGGCATCAAATTCAGAACAATGGGAGTGGAAGTTGCTAATGGTGTCACCGCCAACTATGCCTTCATCATTCCTAAGCCAATCACAGCAGGCCATCAATGTGAGATGAGCCCTGCGGCAAGTCTCGACCTCTGCAATTGCAACTCTCATTATCAGCTCAAATGGGATAAGGAAAACTTCCCAAATGCAACATGGGGCATTAAAACGACATCAGACAAAAAAGTAAAGTTTGACCCAACAAACAACACTCTCGATTTCAGCGAGACTGAAAGCTACAAGAATGATACAGGCGAGAAAGTGACGGTAGAGATGGAACTGAAGAACGAGGATGGATGCACCCAGACCATCACAATCAATTGGGGTGGCTCTACCGAGCAGAAACCGGAAAACAAGAGGGAAACCGTGCTCTATAATAAAGACCCAAAGAATCCTACTTATGAAATGGGCGATGGCCGCAGTTTCGGCATCAATATTCTCTCTATTGTCAAGAACTCAAATAACATCATCTCGTCTGATCTCAGCAGCTATGCAACCTATTTCGGTGGCGTTTCTATCGGCGAATCTTACCTCTGTAGCGTTAAGAAAAAGGATGGTAAAATCTTTGATGAAACAAATGCTCGCCAAAGCGGCGAACGCCAGGTTGGTTTCGTTGTAACAGCCAAGGGCACAGGCCTTAGTGCAGATGTGCTCAAGTTGATGAATGTAAGAATATACAACGAGGGTAAAGAGGTTGCAGGTGGTATTACAACTTCTGCTATCTCAGCCAAACTGATTGGCAGCCAGGACACGCACAAATTGAGATATTTTATCAAGGTTCCTGCAACAACCGTTTTCGATGAAATCCGCCTCTACTCTACTGGTCTGTTAGGCGCAGACCTCAGCGTGATGAACATCTACTATGCTTATACAGCTGATGCGAATGCCGTTCTCGATGACCCAATGGAGGGTGCAGAAGTCATATCATTCGATAATACCAATGCCACTATCAACCAAGCAAGAACTCAGTCTATCGCAGTAGCAAATTTGGGCAATGGCCTGAAAGACATTACCAACTGTATTGATAGTGACCCAGACAACGCAACAATTTTCCCTGGAGGAATGAATGCTGTGGGAGGTTCGGTTCTCGCCATAAAATTAGGTGTTACCGCAACGCGCAATAAGCAGCTCGTAGTTGTTGTGGACAAAAAAGCCTTTGGCTTGGGTGTTGATGTGATTAATGCCCTCGTTGTAAAAACTTATAATAAGGGTGGTGAAAAGCCTGTTGAAACATTCAGCGATTGGAGCGTGCTCGGAGCCAATGTCATTACTTTGGGAGATAAAGGCTACATCTTTATCAATCCGAAATCAGACTACGATGAAGTGGTAATAACACAAGGCGAAGGTATAAAACTTCTTGATGCACTGGCTGTATATGGACTTTATCTGCGTAACGACAAGGATGGAGACGGAACACCTGACGTGGACGAGCCTGCAGACGACTGCAAGCAAGACCTCGTTTTCCAGGAGACCGTAAATCTCAGCGAGAAGAGCCAGAAGAAATACAAGGAAAATCTGACGATGTATTTCCAGCGTTCTTTTGTGGAAGGTGAATGGAACTCTCTCATCATGCCAGTGAACTTGACCAAAGCGCAGTTTGATGAAGCATTTGGTTCAGATGCCAAGTTAGCCAAGGCAAACAAAGTATATGATTCAAACGGCAACTTGATTATCGGATTCAGTCTGGTAGAGGAAGATAAGAATAATGCCAATAGCGCATATCTCGTAGCCAATACACCTTATATTATAAATATAAGCAAAAAGACTGCGCTAAAAGGCGCCATAACCATTGATGCAGGAACTATCAGCGGTGATATTTACAAAGTAGATAATTCGCTCGCTGCAGGTGGTGTCACCTTCAAATACGATGATACCAAGGCTACCAATCCTATTGAGCAGAATTTCCCTGTAGATCAGGCAATCACCACAAAGTGGGGTATGACTGACTTGAAGTTTATCGGTAGTTATAATAATCACCAGGATCTTGAGGATGGTAATTATATCTGGAACAATGGTGCCCTCTACTACCTCACCAAGACCAACCATTGGATGAAGGGCTACCGCTGCTGGCTCGCTCCTACTTGGAATGGTTCTACTACAGGAAATGCCAAGCTCATCACCTTCGGTTTCGGCAATGGTGAGACTACAGGTATCAACATGCCTTCTATGGGCAACACCACAGGCAGCACCAAGGTGTATAACCTGAATGGTCAGCGAGTAGATAATATGCTCGGCGTTCAGCCAGGCATCTACATCGTGAATGGCAAGAAGGTGGTTGTGAAATAAAAAGTGATTTTAAAATCAATGAATTGTAAAAGAATTTAAAAAAATAGATATTATGAATAAGAAAGAATATATAACCCCGGCTATCAAGATTACAGTCTGCGATCTGCAGGATAGTTTCCTCGCTGGTTCCGGCAATGATAAGCTATGGTCGCCTGATGGTTCGATAACACCGGGCATCAAGGAAGAAGGAAAAGATGAAGAACTTCCAGATGAAATAACTGGCTCAAAAGAATATAACGGCAGCTGGAATGACAGCTGGGATTAAAGCAGAATACTGCTATATGAAAACATAAGCCTGATTTCAGGCTCAACCTAAAAAGAGGGTGTATCAAACGATTTTGTTTTGATACATCCTCTTTATTGTTTTCTCGGATTTGAGTATTTTACCGCCGATTATTTCTCGGATTTGAGTATTTTACCGCGATTTATTTCTCGGATTTGAGTATTTTCGCTATATTTGCGCCTGTTATTCAAAGAGTTACGATGATGCCATAAGGCATGTCACCATACTACCTCTCTATGCATTATCCCTATTGAGAAGCCGTTGATAAAAACAAGTCATCGTTTTAGTGAAGAAAAATCCCTTGCAACATTTCTGCTGCAAGGGATTCGTCATCTTTCTACCTTATATGGTAATATACTATATAAACTTAAAAACTAAAACTTTAAATCCATATACAATAGACAGTCTTAGAATCTATATACTACAAAGCTGTTCGCCTTCATCTTCACATTCAAGACGTTGCCGTTTGCCTGTACGTCTGATACAACAGGAACAACCACGTTCTTGTTGTCAATTTTGTTCTCTGCCTGGATATCATCAGCATGGAGAACGGTTACCTTGCCAGCGTTGAGTTTCTTCAAGCCGTTGAAGGTGACTGTGATTTCCTTCTCCTCATTTGAGGTATTGGCAATCTTGACGATGTAACTCTTAGTATGCTTGTCGAAACAAGCGGTGGCATAAAGGCCGTTTTCGCCCTTCACAGTCTTGCCATTCTCTGTGAGTGACAATACATGGGTTCCCTTGTTGAGACCATAGAGCTGCTGAACATAATAGTTGGCTGAACGTACGGATGTCAGATTGTCAAACCAGATGAGGTCCGGACGCCATTGCCAGCCTTCTACATGAGCGAAGAGTGGGGCATAGGTTGCCTGATAAACCACGTCTGCATTACGTTCCAAACCTGTCATGAAGGCTGCCTCTGAGAGGGCTGCCTCCCATGAGTTTGGATCATGCTTGGCATGGGCTGCATACTCGCCGGCAAATACCTTAGGACCCTTGCGGTCGTAATTGTCATAACGGCCTGCATTACTGCGGAACCAGTCTGGACTCTTGTAATAGTGCTCATCTACCATGTCAACGCCCAACTTGCGCATCTGCTCCCAACCGTAGTCAAAGTCCTTACCGTCGGCTGATGGACCAGATGATCCGCAAATCTTGATCTTTGGATACTTGGCATGAATCTGCTCCATGAACTTCTGCAAACGCTCTGGGTAGAGTGGTCCCCATTGCTCGTTTCCGATACCTATCTGCTTGAGGTTGAATGGCGCTGGATGACCCATGTCTGCACGGAGCTTACCCCACTTGGAGGTTACAGGACCATTGGCAAACTCTATCAGGTCGAGGGCATCGTCGATGTAGCTCTGAAGCTGATCTACGGCTACATGGGCATTCTTGTCGTTATCGCTATTCTGATACTGGCAAGACAGACCTACTGAAAGGATTGGTAGCGGATCGGCTCCGATTTTCTCTGAAAGGAGGAAGTACTCATAGAATCCCAATCCGTAGGTCTGATAATAGTTAGGATAGAGACGATGAGGGAAGGTGTAGTTCCAGCGGTTCTCGTTGAGTGGACGGTTCTCTGGAGCACCTACTGAGTTCTTCCATTCGTAACGGGTTTCGAGGTCTGTTCCTTCTACGATACAACCGCCAGGGAAACGGAATACACCTGGATGCAAATCTGAGAGGTCTTGTACCAGGTCGGCACGGAGTCCATTCCAGTTGTCCTGTGGGAAGAGAGAAATATGATCGAGATCCACGCTCTCTCCGCTCTCCAGATATACGCGCATCAGACCCTTGGCGTCTGTCTGTGGAGAGGTAAGTGTGGTGGTATATTTCTGCCACTTGTTGTTGGTGATGGTAATACTCTGCTTGGCTATTACGTTATTGTTTGAGTTGACCAGTTCTACACGAATCTTGGTCTGCTTGCCGTTCAGAAGATGAAGGCGTGCATAGACCGTGAAGTCGTATTTCATGTCCTTCTTCAAGCCCATGCCGAAGAAACCGCGGTTCTCAAGACCGGTCTGTTTTTCGCGTGCACCAGAAGCTTCGAGCGTAACATAGTGAGGGTTGCGGTCGAAGGCTGGTTTTACGTCACTTACAGTCACATTTCCGAAGGTGTTCCATCCCATCAGTCTTTGTGGAAATTCGAAGGAACGGTTTTCTACCATCTCTGCATAGAGACCGCCATCTGCACCAAAGTTGATGTCCTCGAAGAAGATACCATACATGGTAGGTTGGATTTCTACTCCAGGCTTGTTTGCCTGAACTGCAAACTGATGCTGTGCTGAAGCACCGAGCGAAGTCATGGCTGCCATCATAAGGGCAGCGAAGATATTCGTTTTTCTCATGTTTACGTTGTTTATTTTTAGGTTTATTCTTATTTTGTGATATTCTTATTGAATAATTAAGTTGTATTGCTTAATGCGTTTGCAAAGATACAGAAAATCCACTCCAAATGGGGTGGACTTTCTGATTAAATATGTTGGATTATTGCTCATAAGCTCTATTTTTTGTCTGATGAGCCTCAATCTAACGGTTTTTTTCCTATTTGCTCAATGGGATAATGGCAAAACTGAAAGTCTTGTCGCCATAATGAATGCGGTATTTCTCCAAAGGCCATGCGCCCCAAGAGTTCTCGCCACCTACACCCATGTGCTCGCCATCGAGGAAGAGGTTGGTGTATTTTGACTTCTTCAGGTTGAAACTGTGGCGCTGATCTTTCTCATCGCCATCATCCAACTCGTCTGTATCGAAGTGGAGGGCGCTTGCATAGAATGGCTTGCAGTTCTTGACCATGAATCCGAAGCCTGCTGCATCAGTCTGTTTCCACCAACGGATATCGCCCTTGGTTCCACTTTCCTGTGGGCGGATGTATGGGAAATACTGGTTGTCTGCATCGTTGCTGTAGATACCTATCTTCATGCAGTCCTCACGGTCGGAGTAGTTTTCGATAGGACCACGGCCGTAGTACTGGCTCTTGTCCATTTCGTATGGCAACTGCATTAGCATACCGAAGCGGAAGAGATCGCTTACTTTCTCGCCTTCTGTAGCGATGAAGTTCTCGGTCACCTTTACGGCACCTGTGTTTGCCATAATCTGATAGATCAGTTCCAGCTTGCCCATTACCTCTGGCATATTGTAGTTGGCGCAGATGGTATAGGTATTGGCCTTCTTGTTCTTCTCTACGGTTATTCCGCGCAGTTCCATCTTAGGGTTCTTCCATACCTTGAATTTCTTCTGGAATCCTGCACCCATGTCATTATCTGTAGGAGCACGCCAGAAGTTTGGCTTCAAGGTACCGCCTTCGCCGAGGAATGACTTGCCCTGATAGGTGTATTCAGAGATAAGACCGGTTGTGCGGTTTACCTTTACTGTCAGGTCGGCTGTTGAAACGGTAATGTCCTGTTCGCCCTTCTTGTCTGTGAACTTGGTCTTTACATTCTTTACCTTGCCTGTCTCTGCCTGGCTGGCTGCGCATGACTTGTCGCACTTCTTAGCCTTTACCACCAACTGGTTGTAGGCAACAATCTGTCCTGCTTCCATCAGCGGCTCAGCCTTCTTCAGGCGGAAGTCGATGTTGAGGAAAATCTCCTTGCCCTTTGCCTTGGTGAGGTCGTAAGGGAGGGTGAAGGTCTTGGTCTGATGAGGGGCTACGTCGATGTCGGCGATGGTGCCGTTCTGTGTCTCCACACCATCTTCGATGAGGCTCCATGCCAAAGCATAGTTGCTCAGATCGCGGAAGAAGTTTTCGTTATACACGTTCACTTCGCCCTTAGCCGCATCCTTCAGGGTAGCCCAGATGTTCTGGTACTGGTAAGCCACCTCGTAGGCATGAGGATTGAGCTGGCGGTCTGGACCTACAATTCCGTTGCAGTTGAAGTTGTTGTCGCTTGGGTCATAACTGTTGTAGTCGCCTCCGTAAGTATATTCTATCTGTCGGAGCTGCTCATTGGTCAGCAATTCTGGTTTTACCTTCATCGGAATCATGATGCTGCGATGCAAGCCCTGATCCACGAAATCCCAGTCGAAACCACCTTGGAAGATAGGATATTTGCGTACCAGATCCCAGTATTCTTTCAGATTACCGCCAGAATTACCCATCGTATGGTTGTACTCGCATTGTATGAGCGGCATCTTGCTATTTGGGTTCTTGCAGTAATTCTCGCAGTTCTTTACAGGATAATACATCGGGCAGAAGATGTCTGTGCCTTCTCCCTGGCGAGCCTGCTCATACTGTACTGGACGGCTCTGGTCCTGTGATTTTATCCACTTGTAAGCCTGGAGGAAATTGTCGCCCATCACGGTCTCATTACCCAAACTCCATGTCACAACAGAAGGATGATTGAAGTAGATAGAGACATTATGCTGGTTGCGCTCCATAATCTGCTTGGCAAACATCGGCTTCTTGGCAGCTGCATCATCGCCATACTGGAAACCGTGACTTTCCTGGTTAGCCTCAGCTACCACATAGATACCATACTCATCGCAGAGCTCGTACCAGCGTGGATCATCAGGATAGTGGCAGGTACGGACAGCGTTGATATTCAGGCGCTTCATAATCTTGATGTCCTGAATCATGCGCTCCATGCTCAATACATAACCTCCATCAGGGTCAATCTCATGACGGTTGGCACCCTTGATGAGCACAGGCTGACCGTTGACAAGGAACTGCTTGTTCTTGATTTCCACCTTGCGGAAACCTACCTTGACAGGAGTCATGCTTGCTGATTTCATGTTGCCATTCTTCAGCGCACTTGAGAGGGAAACCTGAAGGGTATATAAATAAGGTGTCTCTGCATTCCACTTGTGTGGATTCTCTACGTTCATCGTAAAGTTGGCTGTTCCGTTCTTTGCCAAGCCTGTAGCTGTAGCCACCTGCTTGCCCTCTTTGTCGAAGAGAATGAAGTTCAATTTGCCTGTTCCCTTAACCTTGGCAGAGATATGGAGTACGCCATCCTTGTAGTTGTTGACGAGGTCTGGTGTCACGCGCACATCTTCCAGTTGCAATTTGGCATCACGAGCGAAGAGATAGCATTCACGAGCCACACCACTCAGGCGCCAGAAGTCCTGGTCTTCATCCCATGAACCGTCACACCAGCGGAATGTCTGGAAAGCGATGAGGTTCTTGCCCTTCTTCAAGTATGGAGTGATGTCGAATTCGGCTGCTATCTTACTGTCTTCTGCATAACCGGCGAACTTGCCATTTACGTAGAGATAGATGTTGGAAGTAACGCTACCGAAGTGGGCTACTACCTGCTTGCCATCCCAGTTTTCTGGAATATTGATGATGCGGCGGTAAGAACCTACGTGGTTGTCCTTGGTAGGAACTGCAGGAGGTTGCTGGTCGAAATGTCCGCGCCATCCGAAGCCCACATTTACGTATTCAGGAACTCCGTAGCCATACATTTCCCAGTTGCCAGGTACGATGATTGGCTTCCAGTTGGAGTCGTCAAGGTCAACCTTGTAGAAATCGGTAGGGCGCTGGTCGGCATTCTCTACCCAGTTGAATTTCCATGTTCCTTCCAATGACAGATAATTCTTGCTCATGGTCTTGTTGACTTGAGCCAAATCTCTGCTCACCAGTTTGCCACCCTCTTCATAGACCATATCCTCTGGGGAATAGGTGAAGAAGTTGGTGTGTAATGGAAAGCGATTGATGGCATTCACCTGCAGGTCGTGCCATTCGGTATAGCTTGGTTGTTGGACTGTCGCCGCATTCAACGGCTTAATGGCAGCCTTTGGTTTCTTCATGCCAAAGGTTGCCATTGCCAAACTTGCCATACCTAATGTAATGAAAAGTCTTTGTCTCATAATTATAGGTTGGTTATATTATTAGAAATGTTGTTTATTTCGTAGCCAGATACTTGTCGTATTCGCAAGCTACGAGGAGCATAGCGCCCACTCCGAAGTTAGCCTGAGAATTGGCATCAACGGTTTGTCCCGGGATGGCACGCTCGCCGATAGGTTGTACGTAGCCCACCTTGCCATCTTCCTGAACGGCGGTCTCTGTGAGATAAGTCCAGGCGCGTTCGATGGTCTTCTTGTATTCTTTCTTGACTAAGAATCCGTTGTTTACACCCCAAAGCATACCATAGGTAAAGAAGGCAGTACCGCTGGTTTCAGGACCTGGAGCATGTTCTGGGTCCATCATAGAACGGGTCCAGTAACCCTCTGGCTGCTGGATTTCTGCCACAGCCTTAGCTAATTTCTGGAATTTATCTACGAAGAACTGGTAGTGCTTGTAGTCCTTAGGCATATCCTGGAGCACCTTAGCCAGACCGGCAAGAACCCATCCGTCGCCACGAGCCCAGAAGTCTTTCTTTCCGTTGGCGCTCTTGTGCTTAGGATAGACATACTTGCCGTCACGGAAGTAGAGGTTGGTCTCCTTGTCGAGCATAATCTCATCGGTGGTGAGGAGATTATCGTAGAGCTTGTCGAGATATTTGGTATCGCCCGTCAACTTGTACATCTTGGTCATTACCGGCATCACCATATAGAGGGCATCGCTCCACCACCAGTAATCTGTAGGTTCAGAGTAAGCCTCATAGTGCATTACCTCTTTGGCGCGTTTTACCATAAATTCAGAAGCTTCTGCATTCCCCTTGGCAGCCTCGATGTTGTAGAGGTCGATGTAGGTCTGGAAGCAGATCTGCCAGTCTCCGAAGAGTACGTGCTCTTTTCCCTCGCCGTATGGTTTGTATTTCCATTTGGCAGGATTAGCCTCTCTTGCGCCTGTCCAGTCGTTATAATCAGCCCAGCGGATAGAGTAGTCGAGCATCTTCTGGTCTTTGAGCATCTTGTAAACCTCCATGTTGCCTGTATGATAAGCAGCATTATCCCAGAAAGCGCGAACCTCTGCCTTATTATTGGTCTGCCAGTAGGTGTTCACCTTCTTGATGAGTTCCACTACTTGTTCGTGGTCCCATTTTTTGGTAGCCTTCACTTCCTTCTTATTTACTTTCTTGACCTTTGCGGTCTTCTTTGCAGGCTGTGCTGCGCTCAGAGGCAAAGCCAAGGCTGCAGCAGCCATCATCATTATTATCTTGTGCACCATTTTTTTAATGAGAAATTAGAAATTAGAAATGAGAAATGAGAAATTACAAATGAGAAATGACCGGCAGCTATACTGCATTTGAACATTTCTAATTTGTCATTTGTAATTTCTCATTATAAAATTACCACTTGTCCTTGGTGACAATCTCGTCCTTCCATTGGTGATCTTTAGGGAACTGCTGATTGCTCCATGCCTTCACCTGAGTCCAAGGCTGAGCTGCATCTGTCCAGAATGGGTGGTCGGCAGGCAAGCCGAGAGGCATGAAGGCGAGGGTTGTCATATAGAGCGAACCGTTGTTGGTGTACCAGTCGGCAACGTTCTTCTGGCTGTTTCCACAGAAGCCGATAGAGAGATAGCCCTTCTCATTGAAGTTGTTCTCCTGGTCGAACATGCGATGGAGCACCTTGGTGAGGGCAGCACGTACCTGTCCGTTGCTCAAATCCTTAGGCAACTTCTGGTACCATGCCATCAGAGCAAGCGGCTGCATCGTAGCCATACGGTAAGGAATACTTCTTCCGAATGCAGGGAAGGTTCCCTCAGGAGAGATGAATCTTTCGAGAATGATGCTGTACTTCTGACAACGCTTCAACTCTCTGTCATAATACTTCTGATAGTCGAGACGGGAATTCACCTTGGCATCTACCATCGCCTGGAGAGTTTCCAGATACATAGGATGGAACACATAGCTGCTGTAATAATCGAATGCAAACGAAGGACCGTCAGCATACCAGCCATCACCTACATACCACTCTTCTACCTTGCGGCAGGCAGAATTGATACGGTATTCATCGAAATCGCCACCCGCCTTCGCCATGAAACTCTCGATGGTTGAAGAGAAGAGCAACCAGTTGGTATAAGGAGGGTCGATGTGGCGGAGCTTGGCAAACTCCTTCAGGTATCGCTTCTTGGTCACATCGTCCAAAGGCTTCCAGAGCGTATCGTAAGCACGGAGGAAACTTTCTGCGATATAGGCTGCATCTACCAGGTTCTGACCGCCGATGCCCCAGCAGAGATAGTCAGGGTTCTTAGGGTCAACGGCATTCTTATAAGAAGCCAACGCCCATTCACGCAACTGCTTGCGCTGCTTGCCCTCGGCAGTAGCATCATCAGGAAGGGTGAGCCAAGGAGCCACGCCAGCCATCAGTCTGCCGAAGCACTCCATATAGAGCACCTTCTTGTTGCGGTTGTCGAAGCTGGGACTGAACTCAGTCTGCATGTTCTTCTGCAACTCGCCCTTAGCCATGTTTTCCAATACAGGTTGTGCCATCTTGTAGGCAAGCGAGCACCAATATTCACGGTCGCTCTGCTTTTGCACTTTCTTCTTGGCACTTATCCCCATGAATGGGATAAGTGCAAGAAGCATAGTCATTGTAATCGTCTTAAATATATAATTCATAGATAGTTGTGTTTGTTAGTTCTTTATTATTTCTTTAAAACAGGCATATCGTTTTCCCATGAGATAGGAATCCAAAGATGGCGGCTGTCGCTCAGGTGCTTCGGATTCCAGATATCTGCCATGAAAACATACTCGGCGCCATGAAACATCTTCTTCTGGGCAGCAGTTTCCACCTTATATATATAGGTGCCCTGTCCGCCGAAGGTCTTGTTGGCTCCTTCGCCACGGCAAGGGTTAGGGAGCTGTTCCCAAGGACCATAGATGTTTTTCGCCTTAAACATGCGGGCTGCATTCGGATCCCATCCTGTACATCCGCTTGTAATCATCCAATATGTGTTATTCTTCTTGAAGATAGTTGGAGCTTCGTTTTGTCCACCTGCAGCTACTCTTACGTAGCTTCCGTTGTGAGCCATATAGTCATCTGTCAATTGTGCAATCTGTAAAGTCAGGTTGTCCTCTGAGGAATAGATGTGGTAAGCTTTTCCGTCATCATCTACGTAGATGGTCATGTCTCGTGCCATCTGTCCTTCATTGAAGTCGCGCATCCAGAACATTCCGCGCTCTATCTGCTTGCGCCATTCTGGAGTCCACCAGTTCTTCAGTTCAGGGAAGAGAAGCTGATGCTTGAGGTCTGTGGTGTCTGGTTTTGCGAAGCCTACAGGATAGATGCCTGGGTTCACTCTGCCAGAGCGTACAAACTTGAATGGACCGAAGGGAGTGTCGCTAACTGCAATCGCATAGCGTGCGGCTCCATAGCCTCTGCCTTTCAGTTCCAGATGCATCCACATCACGAATTTCTTGGTTTTCTGATTGTAGAGAACCTTTGGGCGTTCGATGATGCAACCGCCCTCGATGTCGCTGCCCGGTTCTTCGGAAACAGGAAGTACGAGTCCGTGATTGGTCCAGTTTTTGAGGTCTTTGGAGGTAAAGCAGCTTACGCCTAACGAACTGTAAGGTTTTCCGTCTTCAGAACGGCTTTCTCCATACCAGTAATAGGTTCCTTTGTAGTTGAAGATGTTGCCGCCATGCGCATTGATGTGCTTGCCGGTATTGTCTTTCCATACACCTCCGTCCATTGGAGCCTGGGCTCTTGTTGATAATAGACAGGAAAGATTCATCATCAACAGTAATGTCAATAATTTATTCATCAGTTGTGTTTTATTAAGTTAGTGTTTCGTCTGATTGTTAATATCTGGTTGCAAAGATATAAAAAATCTTATATAAATTAGGCATAGAAATCATTAAAAAAGGTTCATTAATCGTTAAAAATACACTTGTTTGTCAGTTTTTGCACTATTTTCGCCTAAAAGTATGATATGAGAGCTTTAAATATGATGATAGAAATGGAATAAAGTGATTGTTATGGAATGCGATTATTTACATGAAAAATGAATTCTCATGGTTCTCTTGTCGAAAGTGATTTCCGGGGTGTCTAAGAAGTGGGAGAGTGCACCCTTGTCTGCCAATTCCTGTGGAGTTCCTACGGATAAGACGGAATTGCCTGCTTCTATCTTGTCATGATGATCTTCTTCGTCGTGATTTTCTGTTTTCTCCTGATTGGCTGAAAGTTTCTCCATGAGCCAAATCTTGTCTGCCAGTTGCAGGGCGATTTCTACATCATGAGTAGAAATGAGGATAGACTTCTGGAGTTGATGGGCCAGTCGCTTGAGCATGAGGAGGGTTTCCACCTTGCTTGGAAAATCAAGAAAGGCGGTTGGTTCGTCCAGCAGGATAATGGGGGTCTGCTGGGCTAAGGCTTTGGCTATCATTACTTTCTGGCGTTCTCCATCGCTTAAAGTATTGAATATGCGACCTCTGAGGTGTTGGATTCCTACTTCATGAATGGCTTCGTTCACTATCTTCTGGTCTTCCTGAGAGAGTGAACCCCAGAAATTAGAATAAGGAGAGCGCCCCAAGCCGATGATTTCTTCTACCTTCAGATGGATGTCGTCCATTTGAGCGGTTAGAACTACGCTGATGGATTTTGCCAGTTGTTTTTGGGAAAACATGCTGACGGATAGGAGATGATCAGATTCTGAAGTTTCTGATAAGAGAATGTCTCCTTCCAAAGGCGGTTGGAAGGCTGAGAGTGTACGTAGCAAGGTTGATTTACCGGTACCATTCGCACCTATCAGACAGGTGAGTTCGCCACTTTGCAGAGAGGCGTTGATGTTTTGGACTACAATTCGATTCAGACCGCTCGAATGATAGCCGATAGTTGTATTTTTTAGAATGATAGTTTTCTTCATCTCGCTTCTTTGACTTTATGAAATAACCTTCTCGTTTTTTGTGCTCTCAAGTGCAAAATTACGACTTTTGATTTGATAATAGCCACACTCGGGATAAAAATAACCAACTTTAACGCATTCGTTTCGATTGATGCTAAGCCATTTTGTCTCATGGACATCCATTGCTTATTTCAATTTATCTCATAGACATCCATTGCTTATTTTATAAAGTTTAAAAGTTTATTTCATAAAAATCCGAATCTTTCAAATAATAATTCCCCCAAAAATGCGTTTTATCTCTATATATAACTTATTTGAAAAGTAAAGAATCAAAAATGGAACAAACTTCTCCTATACAGGCTTTATTGCAGCAACGCACTCTTCTTCAGTTGGAGTATTATACTGAAAAGGAGGCTTTTCGCAAACTGACGGAACAAATCGGTATGCGACGCAAGGTGAAACGTGGTGACGCTTGGTTTCCACTACGTATAGGCAAAAGCTTCTATAATTCGCTCAATCAAAAATCCATAGAGGTGTTCCGTACCTCCGATGAAGAGATTGACCACAATTTTGAGTTCGGGCGACCTGTCATGTTCTTTCAGGTCAAGAATCATCCAGGGGAAATTTCTTCCCATGCTTCATTCAAAAGTGCAGCTTCTTCCTCTCCAAGTGCAATGTCCTCATCTCAAAACGCAGCGTCTTCCTCTTCTGCTTCCAATCCCAAGAGCATTAAATATTTCTCCTTTACCGGTACGGTCAGCTATGTGGATGGTGACAGAATGGTGATTAATGTGCCTGATTCTGTTTCCTTGCTTGACTTGCAGACAGAAGAGCCCATCGGCGTGCAGTTGTCCTTCGATGAAACGAGTTATAAACTGATGTTTGAAGCGCTCGACCGTACGATGAAGGCAAAGAATAACCGTCTGGCTTATCTGCGAGACCTTTTCTATTCTCATCAGAAAGCAGGCAGGTTTTCCTTTGAGCCCATGAAGTTCCCTTGGCTTAATCCTACCCAGGAAAGAGCCGTGAACGAGGTGCTCTGGGCAAAGGATGTGGCCATCGTGCATGGACCTCCTGGAACGGGAAAGACGACGACTCTGGTAGAAGCCATTAATGAAACCCTGATGAGGGAGAGCCAGGTATTAGTGTGTGCACAGAGCAATATGGCGGTGGATTGGATTTCAGAGAAACTCGTGGATAGAGGTATCAACGTGCTTCGTATCGGCAATCCGACAAGGGTCAACGACAAGATGCTCGGTTTTACCTATGAGCGTCGTTTTGAAAGCCATCCTGATTATCCGCAACTCTGGGCGATACGCAAGGCTATCCGCGAATTGCGCTCCAACCGCAAGAAAGGAAGCGAGAGCTTTCATCAGAAGATGGACAGACTGAGAAGCCGTGCTGCCGAGATAGAAATCCGTATTAATGCAGAACTCTTTGGCGAGGCACGTGTCATCGCCTGTACGCTTGTGGGTTCCGCTCATCGTCTGCTGGAAGGCATGAAGTTCGGCACCCTCTTTATCGACGAGGCCGCACAGGCGCTGGAGGCAGCCTGTTGGATTCCGATGAGAAGAGCCAACAGGGTAATCTTAGCGGGCGACCATTGTCAGTTGCCGCCTACGGTGAAGAGTATCGCTGCGTTGAGAGCTGGACTGGGCAAAACCTTGATGGAGCGTATTGCGGAAAACAAGCCTGAGGTAGTGACCCTCTTGAAGATACAGTACCGCATGAACGAGGATATCATGCGATTCTCCAGCGACTGGTTTTATGGAGGTCAGGTGGAGAGTGCGCCGCAAATCAAATATCGCAGCATTCTCGATTTCGACCATCCGATAACGTGGATTGATACTTCGAACGAGGAGAATCAGATGACAATAGAAGGAGAAGATGCTCCTGAGGATTCTGCTTCCACATCATCTTCTTCATCTGCAGCCAATCAAAATTCTGATTTGAACTTCAAGGAACAGTTTGTGGGCGAGAGTTTCGGGCGTATCAACAAGGCGGAAGCCGAACTCACCCTGCTTACCCTGGCTGAATACTTCACGAAGATAGGCAAGCAACGTGTATTGGGCGATAGTATCGACGTAGGCATCATTTCGCCTTACCGTGCCCAGGTGCAGTATCTGAAGAAACTCATCAAGAAGTATGAATTCTTCAAGCCTTACCGTCGCCTGATCAGCGTCAACACGGTGGATGGTTTCCAGGGACAGGAGCGCGATGTAATTCTCATCTCCCTGGTTCGTTCCAATGATGAAGGACAGATAGGATTCCTGAAAGACCTCCGTCGCATGAACGTGGCAATGACGAGAGCCCGCATGAAGCTCATCATCCTCGGCAATAAAGACACGATGACGAAGCATCCTTTCTACAAGAAACTGTGGGAGTATGTGGAGGGACTCAATAATGATGAATAAGACAAGGAAAGCGGTTGTCATGAACGTAATACGATGAAAAGTTCGTGTAAAAAATGCAAGTGTACGATGAAATGTTCGTGTAAAAAAGTGTATGCATACAATGAAAGTTCGTGTAAAAAAGTGTTGAAAACATTTGAAAGTTCGTGTAAAAAAGTGTATCTTTGCAACCGGCAGAGCTGTTTAAACATCATAACAGCAAGTTATTAACATCATTAACAACTTCAAAATGTATGTAAGGATGAAAAGAACGATCATAGAACAATTAAAAGCATGGAAAGAGAGCCTTTACAGAAAGCCCTTAATCTTATCAGGAGCAAGACAAGTAGGCAAGACTTATATCCTCCAGGAGTTTGGGAAACAGGAATATGACCACGTTGCCTACATCAACTGTGATGGAAACTCTGAGATTGCCAACATATTTGCAGAAGATTATGATATGAAGCGAGTCCTAATGGTTATCGGAGCCATTAGCAAACAGCCTATAATCCCTGGCAAAACGCTTATCATTCTGGATGAAATACAAGAACTTCACAAGGGACTTTCTTCGCTGAAGTATTTCTGTGAAAATGCACCAGAATACCATGTGGCAGTAGCAGGTTCACTTTTAGGCGTTGCCATGCACCAAGGAGAATCCGCCCCAGTGGGAAAGGTTGATATCATTCGACTCTACCCTATGTCTTTCGAAGAGTTTCTTATGGCAAAAGACGAAGAACAGTTGCTGAACATATTGAAAAGTAAAGACTGGAAGACCATCACATTACTTCATGATAAACTCATCAAGATATTAAGAGAATATTATTTTGTAGGGGGAATGCCTGAGGCTGTGAAAACTTATCTTGCAACTAACGATGCAAATCTCGTCAGACAGGTTCAGAACAACATTCTCACCATTTATCGTAGTGACATGTCGAAGCATGTCAGCCCAAATGAAGCCACTCGCATCAGCATGGTTTGGCAATCCATCCCTTCCCAGCTTGCCAAGGAAAACAAGAAGTTCATCTATGGAGCGGTGAGAAGCGGAGCACGAGCCAAGGATTTTGAGATGGCAATACAATGGCTGGTGGATGCAGGTCTCACTTATCGCATTTCCCGAGTAAGAGAAGTTGGAATGCCTTTGAAGTTTTACGAAGACCTCAATGCCTTCAAGCTGTTTCTCCTGGATGTCGGTCTCCTGGGTGCGCTGAGCGAGATGGAACCTGCCCAAATGCTCATCTCCAATAAAGCCATGACGGAGAGCAAGGGGGCGTTCACGGAAAACTACGTCCTTACCCAGCTATTATGTCAACAGGACATTTACACCTATTATTATAGTAGGGAAGACGCTCGCTTGGAGATAGACTTCCTTGCCCAGCACCAAGGGGTGATAACTCCGATAGAGGTAAAAGCGGAAGAGAACCTGCGTTCCAAGTCACTTCGCGCCTTCTTTGACGCCCATCCCGACTTGCAAGCCATCCGCTTCTCCATGTCGCCATACAAGGAGCAAGAGTGGATGAAGAATGTCCCATTGTACGGGGTAGAGGAGAGTTTTTAGGAACTCTTCTCACAATACTCCTTGAACTTTGCCTTAGTCATGGCAATACCAATGAGTCTATTAGATAACGCAACAATAACAACAAAATAAAAAAATATGCTACAACGAGACTACATACAGCGACTGATTCGCGAGTTTATGGCGGCACTCGAAAGAATGCTCGAAAAGAAAGAGGTGGAGGTGAGACGTGAGAAGATTAAGGAACTATACAACCAATATGTTGGTCCTTACGCCTTCTACAGTATCGCCACCATCGAGGATGTGATGAAGGCAATGGCAGGAATTGCCGACGAGGAGAAGCGACTCTCCAAGATGGACATGCTTGCCGAACTCTACTATCACGAGGCTGACATGGTGGGGCAGCCCGCAAGAGATGAACTCCTGAACAAGGCGTTCATGCTCTTTGATTATGTGGAAGCCCACGGAGATACGTTCTCTATCGAGCGCCGCAACAAAATGGCAGAAATCAAACAGAAAATAGGAGATGCACTCAACTAATGACATGACTGTTGGCTCGCCTTTGCGAGCCATCATCAAATTTGCAATTCCACTTATCTTGGGTTACATCCTCCAGCAGATGTACCTCATCATCGATGCCGCCATCGTGGGAAGATGGATTGGCGTGGAAGCTCTTGCGGCTGTTGGCGCATCCAGCTCCATCATGTTTCTCATCATGGGCTTC
>ERZ1023886.299-NODE-299-length-21304-cov-15.478470_pt1 | contig 21304 bp, 16 predicted proteins | sample MGYA00380395_ERZ1023886 | MGnify/ENA primary metagenome ERZ1023886 (study PRJEB33179, sample SAMN07449002) | human gut metagenome | biome: Human-gut; feature: Human associated habitat; material: Faeces | host: Homo sapiens | place: India: Bhopal | collected... | reverse complement strand
CACAACCTTGCCAAGGTTGGGGTCGCGAGTTCGAGTCTCGTTTTCCGCTCTTAATCGAAGGTAGCCTTGCGATATGTTCGCTTGGGCTACCATTTTATTTTTAATGCCATTTGTTCTCTCTTTGATTTACTATAATATGGCTTTTATGGAATGGGGCTGCCGATAGAGAGAACGTTTCTTTTATTATATATCACGCATATTATGAATATTTACGCTCGCTATTTTAATCAAGAGGCTTTAGTACACGACTACGACGAGTTAATGGGGTTTCTTTCGTCTATTCCTGAGATAATGGTAACGCAACGCATGGAAGAGGATGTTAAGGCTTATGTTGATAGTGATATGCCTTACCCAAAACGTTACAAAATCCGCCCTCGCGTTTATTTTATCCTAATCAAAACCAATGCGCAGTCAATGGAGGAGTTTAAGGCTAATCATCGTGAGAATGGTGATGATAATGCAACTCAACCTTCTAATAATGATATGCGTCAGTATATGATTCCTGAGCCTGCTTTTAATAAGAAAGACCTTAAGTTAGCTCAGCTGTCAGAGGAACGTTCAGGTTGGTATTTGGGTACAATCGTTTTTAAGCGTGTAATTCAAATAGCTGGCACTACAAAGTTTCGTTATCAAGACACTACATTCCAAGCATACGTTCGTGCGAATTCAGGACAGGAATGTTATGAGCGAATTATTGAGCACTTAAAGAATCGTTCTGAAATCGATTTGCGTAGCCAATTTCCTTCAGCGCGTGGCAACAACTTCACGTTTGAATATGTTGGTAATGTGCTTCCCACTGAAGGGGAGGAAGACTAGTAGTCTGTAAAGTCTAAAAGTTGACAAACTACTATATTCCCAATAGCAAGCATCTCACAGGTAGAAGAAGAGTCAGCGCTATCGATCCTTCCTATATACCCAAGTCCGAACATAAGACGCTCTGGATTGGTTACTTTTGGTCTGGCTGTGCTGGGGATTATAAGTGTGGATTAGAAATCATGAGAATCGGTGTCATTGACATCGACAACCATGAATGCATGACTTTAGGTTCCATTCATACGCCAGATTCTAAGACCTTGGATAATATGGGCAAGAACCTCGTTGATTGGTATAGTAGCTATCTTATCAACGCGAGTTCGGGATAAGGATTGCGTACAAATAAATAGGGTAAACGAACTTTTTTTGCTCGTTTACCCTATTTATTTTTGCGTCTCTTATCCAGAACTCGCGTATATAATGGTGGGTTCTCAGTTCTGTGTTCTCAAAAGCAGACAGAAAAGTCCCCATTATTGTTGTTAATATAAAGCTCTGATATTTAGAAGTCGTCTAAACTTTTATGAAGTTCAAAATTAGCCTTTCTTTTTGACCTTTCATCGGTCGTGTAGCTCGCCACACTCCCTCTTCAATACCAAAAATCGCTTCAAAAATAAAGGCAAATTTTGAACTTCATAAAAGTTTAGACGACTTCTTTATCTGATAGTGTTCCACAAAATTTCTAATCTTCTTTTCTATTTCATCTGTCATGTCTGAATACGTTCTCATTTTGATTAGTAAGTGTCAATTTATTCAGTACAAGACAAATTTCTACTATTGTAGATGATTTGTGGTATTTCACAGGGTGCAAATGGGCTAATAAGCCAAATGAAATTCCACGGTAAGCGGCACAAGGGCAAACAACCCTTAAACAAGACTTGCCTTTTTGCTTACGCCACCCCAAGTCACCCATTTAAATTACGTAATTCATTGATTTTCGACATGCGCTATATGATGGTGCAGAAAAGTAATGAAGTAAAGGAAGGGCACGTTTTTACACATAAAAGCGCAAATTGTTTATATTGAGGCACGAATTGTAAAAAAAAATCTGTACTTTTGTAGGCGAAACATCAAGAGCAGTTGCTACGCAGCATTGATTTGCTGATGGTGGCAAACTCACCAACCGAGTTTACAGGAACCACGGTGGTTAAGGTACGATGTGGAAGTTTCCTATATTCATTAAAACACTTCAAACATTTCCTGACATGAACAACAATTCTCTTTACGCAGATTTTGCTGCGCGTTTTGCGAAGGCTTCACTTCAATCTCTCATTGACTCTTTTAATGCACAAGTAGGCTGCAGGGGTTGGGGTTCAGCTCGTGCTTGCCATGACGTGGCACTTATTGACGAACTGAAACGACGGGGCATTGACCTTTCGGCCATTAGCCAGGGTGGCGGCACGTCGTTTGCTCACAAGGTGACACTTGACACTGACGGACAAAAGCTTGTTATTGCTGGCTAATGGGTGGTCAAGAGGCCTAAAAGGCACTGACATTAGTCTGATTCTACAATTATAGGAAAATCCCTTCCACATCGTCTGCTCTTGATGTGGAAGGGATTTTGCGTGTACTTATTCCATATCCTCTTGTAAGTCATTCATACACAATGCTTATATGCTTGAAAGATTTATTTGCGTGTTTGGGATTAACCTAGCCCCACAAGCTATTGAAAAACTTTTCAAAGAACTTTTTTTATTTACAGCTAAAGCTGCTTAGGCTCGGCTAATTTTTAATGAACTGTTTCCAAAATGTAAGCTAACTTATCTGTTCGCTGAATAAAATCTAAAAAAAAAGGAAAGAAAAAGCATTGTGTAAGAAAAATACTTTATATCTTTGCATTGTGAAAAGGGTATTAAGCGTTTGTTTACCTATTATCACATAACACATTAACTAACTTGAAACTTTTTGAACCATGTGCGGCATTGTATCCATCTTTAATATTAAAGAACAAACACCAGCGTTGCGTAAACAGGCGCTTGAGATGAGTAAGAAGATTCGTCACCGCGGCCCTGATTGGAGTGGAATTTATTGTGGTAAAAGTGCTATATTATGCCACGAACGTTTGTCGATTGTTGATCCACAAAGTGGAAAACAACCGCTTTTCGCTCCCGACCACCATCAAGTGTTGGCAGTGAATGGTGAAATATATAATCATCAAGAATTGCGTAAGCGATATGCTGGGCGGTATGAGTTTCAAACAGGCTCGGACTGTGAGGTGATATTGGCATTGTATCGTGATAAAGGCATTCACTTCTTAGAAGATTTAAATGGAATATTTGCCTTTGCGCTTTACGATGAGGAGAAGGACGACTTCTTGATAGCTCGTGATCCTATTGGCGTTATACCTTTATATATAGGTCATGATAAGGAAGGTAAGGTATATTGCGCTTCAGAGCTAAAGGCGTTGGAAGGCTTTTGTGACGTTTACGAGCCATTTTTGCCTGGTCATTATTATTTAGGCTCAGAGGGAAAAATGGTAAAGTGGTATCAGCGCGATTGGGAAAGCTACGATAATGTGAAAGACAATGCAGCTTCTGTCAAGGAGGTGCATGATGCGCTTGAAGCTGCTGTGAAAAGACAATTGATGAGTGACGTGCCTTATGGTGTGTTGTTGTCAGGTGGCTTAGATAGCTCTGTAATATCTGCCGTAGCCAAGAAGTTTGCAGCGCGACGTGTAGAGACGGATAGTACACAAGATGCTTGGTGGCCTCAGTTGCACTCGTTTGCAGTAGGTTTAAAGGGCGCTCCTGATTTGGCGAAGGCCAGAGAAGTGGCCGATTATATTGGCACCATTCATCATGAAATAAATTATACTATACAAGAAGGACTTGACGCGGTGCGTGATGTGATATATTATATCGAAACGTATGACGTAACCACTGTGCGTGCTTCCACTCCGATGTATTTGTTGGCTCGCGTAATCAAGTCAATGGGTATAAAGATGGTGCTCTCGGGCGAGGGTGCTGACGAAGTGTTTGGAGGGTATTTGTACTTTCATAAGGCGCCTAATGCGAAGGCTTTCCATGAAGAGACGGTACGTAAATTGTCGAAATTGTATTTGTATGACTGTTTGCGTGCCAATAAGAGCCTTTCGGCTTGGGGCGTTGAAGGTCGCGTACCCTTCTTAGACAAGGATTTCTTGGACGTTGCGATGCGCTTAAATCCTGAAGCAAAGATGTGTTCAGGTCATACTATTGAAAAGAAAATAGTGCGTGAAGCTTTTGCTGATATGTTGCCCGAAAGTGTAGCTTGGCGTCAAAAGGAACAATTCTCGGATGGTGTAGGCTATTCGTGGATAGATACGCTAAAGGAAGTTACGGCTGCGGCAGTAAGTGATGACGAAATGGCACATGCGGCTGAACGTTTTCCGATTAATACGCCGATGAATAAGGAAGAGTACTATTATCGTTCCATATTTGAGGAATACTTCCCCAGTGAGAGTGCTGCTCGAAGTGTTCCCAGCGTTCCGAGTGTGGCCTGCTCGACGGCTGAAGCTTTGGCTTGGGATGAGTCCTTTAAGAACGTAAATGACCCGAGTGGACGTGCCGTAGCTGGTGTTCACGAGGAAGCTTACGAAAAGTAAAAATACCAACCATATATACGTAAGACTTGACTAAACTTATATAATGTTATTTTGGTTGATCTGTCCGCTGCACGCACCAATGGGTGAATGTGTGGCGGATTTTTTCGTTTTGACTTTAGAATAGTTCCCTAATTAGATGCTTTGCTGCTGCGATAGGGTGATAGAGCAGCATTCTTGGACCTGCCCATGACATGACGGCCTTAATGCGGAGCCGCATATCAGAACGGTAACAGTGTATGGGACACTTTTGGCAGGTGGGTTTATTGTTGCCATATTTGCAGTGCGACAGACGAAGGTGTGCGTAATTGAGTAGTTCTTGACATTGTGCACAGAGTGTATGGTTACCTTCTTTCTTTTGACAGTAAAGGCGAATCATTTGTTCGATTACGCGCTTTTCTTCGTTTATCCTTTGCATAGATGTGTAGTTTAAGTGTGTGTTAAAGGGGGTGTTCTAAAAATTCGCTTTCGCGCACCTTTTCTCGCCATGGCAAAATGAAAGCAAGCTTTCTTTTGCTCATTTGGCTTAACGAAAAGGTTTGGTTTTTAGAACACCCCCTAAAAGTGACTGGTCTTAATGATTATTTGTCTTCAATGCCTTTATGACTTGTTAGACGCTGAATATGAGCGTCTTTGTAATAATGTTTTAAGATGTAGTCGTAAGTGTAGCCTTTATCAGCCATTACTGCTGCACCGATTTGGCAGAGGCCGACCCCATGTCCCCAACCAGCACCGATGAGTGTGAATTGTGCTGGGATGTTGGTGGCATCGTCAACATTGTGACGCTCAACGACAAAGGCCGAACTATAGAGGTGAGTTTTGGAGAGGATGCGGCGGATTTCGAGTTCTTTACCAACGATCCATTCAGTTTTCGTCCCCACAATGCGCAGCCGAATAATTCGTCCACTAACGCCGCGTTCGACAGGTTGCAAGTCGATGATTTCGCCAAAGTCCTTTCCTGTATGTTCATTGATGAGTTCTTTGACCTGCTGTTGTGTTAGATCAACGCGCCAACGATAGAAGTCAGTAGTTTCTTGGTCGTAGTTGTTGAGCACTTGCGACAACAAGTGTACATTGTGCGTATTGCAAAAGGCGGGAGGAGCCGTTCGTATCCATTGTTCAGCATTTGCTTCGATGGTGAGGTCGGGTAGGGAAGGGGTAATGTCGTCGCGAATGGGTTGTAGGTAAGGGTATTCCGTGTCAGACCAGCAGCTACTAAAAAGTTCGCTTGCTCCACCACAACATTTTGAGAAGCGCGCATCGCATAAGTGTCCGTCGTAGGTTAGTACCTCACCTGTAGTTTCGCGCACGGCTTGTTTGACTTGTGGCAGTGTACTGCGAGTGATGCCCTGGTAGCGTTGGCAATGGTCATCAGCACAGACGTCGTATAGAGAGTGGTCTGAGCGGTCGTGCCATTTGATTGTCTCGCCTGGACGGTGAACAAAGTTGAAGAAATCGCTTGACGTACTTTCGCTTTCAAGTCGGTGAAGCATTTGGCTGTAAACCCAACTGCGTGATACGACGGCATGTGTCTTTAGTAGGTTGAGAGATGAGGAGGCGTTCATTTCAGATGATATAACGCTCTCAAGATAGTCTTCAACTGATAGCTCGTTGATGACTACTAACTTCTCTTCGTCAACGATGAGTCGCAACTTACCCTTAAAGGTTTGTTCTTCTTGGCGTTCCCAATGAAAACCGATGCCAATCGTGACGTCCTTGAGCGTGAAGGAGTCAGTTCCTTCGTTTTCAGGTATAAAGCAGAGTTCGCTGTATTTATTGCCATTCCATAGAATTGCCCCATCAACGCATTCGGCTTTTTGCTCGTTACTTACCGTTTCGCCTTTAGCAGAGTAGTGACCATTGAGTGTAAACTGAATGCTTTGTGCATGGAGTATACCAATGGAGATGTCGCGTTCGGCTAACTTCTTAAGTAAATTAGATTCAGACTTGGCGGTCCAATTATCTTTCGAGCTAGCATTGTTATGTTTGTGTCCATGCAGCCTTCGCGCGATAGCGTTCATTTCGGATTCGCTAATGGTTACTTCGCGCAGAATGTTGGTAGCCAATTTTGCATTAAGTTTGTCAAAGTCCTCTTTGCGCGGTGTGATAAGGAGTCCCCCCATGTCAATGGCTCCTGGACTGACGAGGCACTGCGCCTTCCCTTCTTCTGAATAACAATTAGGACGGTGCTTTTTGCGCACGAATACGACCGTTACGATGTAGTCATCGGCCGTAGGCCCACCGTCTTGTCGCCACGACAAGATGTTTATGTCTGGTTCAGCTCGTTTGCTTTCAACTGGCAGTACGCTTATTAATTTCTTTAGCAAGATAGGATTGCTATCGCAAGCGGGGCCTTGAATGACAAATGCGGGGCAAGCATAGCCCTTGAGCGTGAAGATACCGCCCGTCTTAGGATTGTATCCTTGCTCTTCGAGGTCAGCCTCTTCGTTTTTTGTAGAGGGATAGATGCGTTCTAATCGATTTTCGTACAACTTCCAATCTTTCTCGATGGGCACTAAGCCACGTACGCCAGCTTGCAAGTGTGCATGGTCGGGGGCAGAAGCACCACATCGTGCTCCGTTGTAGAAGACGAATAGTCCAGGCAGATTCCATGCAAGTTTATCAATGATACTTGTGAAGTGGCTAATGTTTTGTGTTACGTGATGCCTTGTCGGTATGGTGAAATGTTGCGGGAGAATGGGGTAGGGGTTAACCAAGAATTGTACGTTGCCTAATACGGGTAATTGCTTCTGCTTAGAAGGTCTGTTGTGATCACACAAGAAGCAAGCACGCTGCTTAAGATGTTCTTTGTCAATTTTAGCTCCCGTGCTAACAATGCGCGAAGGATTGAATTGCACACGTATTTCTCCGTTGTCAGTAGCTAACTCTTTGGTGATGACTGTCGCTTGTAGTGCTTCGTAGCGTTCTTTCGCTTCGTCCCATTGAGAAAGTTGTTGTTCGAAGAAGTGTTCAATCTCGTCCTTACTTAATGGGTGATTCCATTGGGCTATCAACGCCTTGCGAGCTTTTAGCTCGTAAGTTCGCAGAGTGTCTTTGTAAGCGTTGTTCTTGTTTTGCTTCTCAATACTTAGTGCAGCGTCAGAGTTGCCTTCCCAACGTCGGCAGAGGTAAAGCTCGTCAAAGATGCGTCCGATGCGATAGTGACGAGAGATAGTAAGGCCTAAAGCATAGTCCTCACCATAGCTCGTGTTGGGAAATCCAATTTGTCGCAAGATGTCGGTTCGGAAGGCGCGGGGAGCTCCCAATCCGTTTATGCGCAATGCATTGTTACGCCCATTTTCGGCAGTCCATTCATTGTGTGCGATTAATCCTGGGGGAAGTGTTTGTAGGTCAAAGTTAACCATGCGATAGCTACCTATCACCATGGCAGCGCGTTGTTGGTGGAACGCATCGACGATTTGTTGTAACGTTGAGGGTGAGGAGTAGAGGTCGTCAGAGTCGAGTTGGACGGCGTATCGGCCGCAGTGCTCAGAACGTACGGCAAAGTCCCAGCATCCACCAATGCCTAAATCTGTCCGTTCGGGTTGTAAAAGAACCACCCTTTTGTCGTTATTAAAAGAAGCTACGGCTTCGGCTGTACCATCCGTAGAATGGTTGTCGATTACAATGACGTTGTAGTCAAAGTCAGCCTTTTGGCTTAGCGCGCTATGAATAGCATCTTTAATCGTACGAACGCGGTTGCGAACGGGAATAATAACGCTTGCTTCAACTGGGTAAGCACCTTGGTCTTCAGTATATTCAGCGTATTCATTAGGGGCAAGCCAAGCATTGATGCTTTTTAGATGTTCAGTACAAGCACGCTCCATCTCTATTTGTACTTCCCTATTTGAGGGATTCACATAGTCGAACTGCTTCTCGCCTGATAACCTAAGGTCGGTTTCAGTTTCTGTGTACAAGGACTCCCGAATGTGTTCGATTCGGCCTTTTGCACTAATGAACAAACGCAGGGCGTAAAGCGTTGCGTATTGATAACGAATGGTTTTGGATTGTTTGAAGAAGTCTTTTATTCCTTCGGTGCTGTAGAGTACGAGTGAACCAAAGTCGAAGTCGTCGCGCAAGGCTCCTTCTTGATAGTCGATGACAGGGTGTGCTCCGTTGCCGTCATTATGGTCGGCATACACCATGAGCGGCTCTCTGTCAGTGTTAAGGCATGAGGCGATTTGTAGGAAACGATCTAATGCTCGATAGGATAGTGTGAGCTTGTGATTGCTTAAATAAAAGAGTGTGTAGGGTGCAGTAAGCTTCTGACTTACTTGTCGAAGGAACTTAGCACTTGTAAGACTGCTTGATTGAATGACCTTACAATTATTACTTACAAACTTTTCAGCTTCTTGTACATGGTCATTAGAAACGACCAATAACAACGTATTTAAGAGCTCGCTCTCTTTTAAAAGCGTTATTATCGCTTCGTTTTGTGGAGAGTACGCTAGTACGAAATCTATATATTGATTCATATTGTATATAGTGATAGATGCGTAAAAATAACCTTTACAAAGGTAGATAAAGAACGTGAGCGAGCAAAGTAATTACGTAGTATTTTGTAATACTGCGGCTTTATCCGTATTTAATACCTATTAGTAGGTATTGTAAAGCCGTTTGATATTTGTAACTTTGCAGGCTAAAAACAGAAGTTAATCGATAAAAGGTAAACAATGAAATTATCAGATTTACATACTGGGGAACGTGGCGTAATTGTGAAAGTGGCTGGCCATGGCGGCTTTCGCAAGCGTATCGTTGAAATGGGGTTTGTAAAGGGGAAGACGGTAAAGGTAATACTTAATGCTCCTTTGCACGACCCTATAGAATATGAGATAATGGGGTATAAGATATCCCTGCGTCGTGAGGAAGCCAAGCTCGTTGAGGTGATTAGCGAGAGTGAGGCAGAGAATGATGTCCGTTTGCATCCTGAAGAAAGTTTGAAGGGTATTGTTGCGGGTAAAGATGAAGACGAAGAACTCAAATTGCAATTGGAGGCTCGTATGGAGCGCATGGCTGCAGATAAGCGTCGTGTGATTAATGTAGCCCTTGTGGGGAATCCAAATTGTGGAAAGACTTCGCTGTTTAATGTTGCCTCGGGTGGACATGAACACGTGGGCAATTATAGTGGCGTGACGGTCGATGCGAAAGAGGGCTTTCTTGATATGAAGGTGAAAGTTCGACGAAACGACCAGGGCGAGGTCGAAATCTATCACCAGAAGTCGGGCGAAGGCTGTAGCGCAACGTGTACAAGTTGCACAATCGGAAGCGATTGCTTGAATAGTGCTGTCGAGGGGTATGAAGATAGGGTGTATCATTTTCGTATCGTCGACCTCCCTGGCACTTATTCACTTTCGGCTTACTCTCCAGAAGAGTTGTACGTGCGCCGCCACTTGATAGACGAAACGCCTGATATCGTTATCAACGTAATAGATAGTTCCAACTTGGAGCGTAACCTCTACCTTACAACTCAGTTGATTGATATGCATCAACGTATGGTGGTGGCATTGAATATGTATGACGATTTGCAACGTAATGGCGACCGATTGGATTATCATCAGTTAGGACATTTGTTAGGCGTACCAATGGTTCCAACGATTTCGCGTACGGGACAAGGCATTCGCGATTTGTTTGAAACGGTAATCGCTGTGTATGAAAACCAACACGACACTTCGCTTGAACGTCACATTCACGTTAATCATGGTAAGGAATTAGAACAGAGTATTGACAGACTGAAGTACATCTTTCAGAAAAATCAAGCTCTGCGTTCAAAGTATTCAACTCGTTATCTTGCTATTAAGTTCTTGGAGGGAGATACAGAGGCGCAGCGTTTGGTAGAGTCTTTGCCCCAACATGATGAACTCGTAGCTGCACGATATGAGGAGAATAATCGGTTGAAGGAGGTCTTACACGATACTCCCGATAATGCCATAACAGATGCAAAGTATGGCTTTATACAAGGAGCGCTTAAAGAAACGTACGAACCCCATGTGGCTCGACAGGGACGCACCGTGACGGAGAAAATAGATGCCTTTGTTACCAATCGCTATTGGGGCTTCCCATTGTTCTTTGTCGTACTTTTCTTAATCTTCTTCATCACCTTCCAAGTGGGTGCTTACCCTATGGATTGGATAGATTGGTTGGTTAGTCAACTTTCAGCCTTTGTGCAATATGTAATGCCTGACGGAATGTTGAAGGATATGATCATTGACGGTGCTATAAGTGGCGTGGGCGCAGTGATAGTATTCTTGCCCAATATCATGATCCTCTACTTATTTATTTCATTATTAGAGGATTCAGGCTATATGGCTCGTGCAGCATTCATAATGGATAAGTTGATGCACCGCATGGGATTGCATGGTAAATCGTTTATTCCCATGGTGATGGGGTTTGGTTGTAATGTGCCTGCTATTATGGCAACACGAACAATCGAAAATCCAAAAAGTAGATTGATTACCATGTTAATTACACCGTTTATGTCGTGTTCTGCTCGAATACCTATTTACGTAGTCTTGGTGAGTGCATTTTTCCCACAGAATGGTGCGGCGGTGATGTTAGGATTATATGCGTTAGGCATCTTAGCAGCTATACTTATGGCACGTGTGTTTAGTCGCTTCTTGATGAAAGGTGAGGATCTGCCTTTTGTTATGGAGCTGCCTCCTTATCGCATGCCAACGGCTAAGTCGGTGCTTATGCATACTTGGGAAAAAGGTCGTCAGTATCTGCAAAAGATGGGAGGAATTATTCTTGTATTCTCATTGATTATATGGGCATTAAATTATTTTCCCCATTCGAGTGTAGCGGACGCGACGCAAACGAAACAAGCTGCAGTGGAGCAGAGTGCATCAGTTGATGAACCTGAAGATTCTTACTTACAGTCTTTGGGCCAATTTATAGCCCCCGTGATGTCGCCCATGCATTTTGATTGGAAAATGAGTGTAGGCATCCTTTCGGGTATCGGTGCAAAAGAGCTTGTTGTTAGTACATTAGCTGTTATGTATGCCAATGAGGACGTTGATACAGATAGTGCTGCAAGCGATACACACTTATCGCAGGCATTGCGATCGAATATGACTACTGCTTCAGCTTTGGCCTACTTAGTTTTTATCCTGTTCTACTTCCCCTGTATAGCAACCATTACTGCTATTAAGAATGAAAGCGGGGGTTGGAAGTGGGCACTCTTTACTGCAGGATATACTACACTATTTGCCTATGTGGCTTCTTTGCTTACTTATTGGATAGCAGTAGCTTTTGGATCTTAAAGTAAATAGTTAAGTATAAGTTCTTGAACGCTCAACAAATAACGAAGCAAGTTATTTGTTGAGCGTTTTTTTAGAAGTAAGTTTTGGATGGGTATCAGAATGTCTGCGAAATAGGACGGAGAAAGAAATGTTGGCTCTGTAACGAATAGTGTGGGTAAAATAAATCAATCGTGAGTGCTGGGAATAATCGCAATTCTTAAGGATTGCGTAGGCGCAATAAGTCGTTGTTTGTATTTGTTATTAAGAACAAATCAACTTACACAAATCGCTATAGCGTCACAAAAACTTTATACGAATGTAACAGAAATTTAACAAAAGCCTTTGCAATTAACTTCGCATATACTAATTTTGCAGCATAACATTTGAACCCACGTTATATGGATTTCTTTTATCTTGGAATACTAATATTCCTTTTTGTATTAGCCACGTTCGACTTGTCGGTCGGTGTGGCCAATGATGCAGTAAACTTTCTTAGCCCCGCTGTGGGAGCCAAGGCTGCAAAGTTTCGCACCATTCTTGTAGTAGCTGCAATCGGTATCTTTGTTGGTGCAAGTACATCAAGCGGTATGATGGATATAGCGCGCCATGGTGTGCTCAATCCGCATTATTATTCGTTAGACGATGTGATGTGCATCTTTTTAGGCGTAGCTGCTACCGATGTAATATTGCTTGACATCTTTAATACGTTAGGCATGCCCACGTCAACCACCGTATCAATGGTGTTTGGCTTGTTAGGTGGTAGTACAGCACTCGCCTTTTCTAAAATATTAAGCCACGGCTTAACTTACGCTCAACTCATTAATACCGATAAGGCTTTGAGCGTTATAATCGGTATATTCCTTTCTGTCGCCATAGCTTTTGTGTTTGGTCTAATTGTAATGTGGATTGCACGTTTAATCTTTACATTTCAATACAAGAAGCACCTTCGTTATAGTATAGCTATCTTTGGCGGTTTGAGTATCACTTCTATATTTTATTTCTTGTTGGTAAGTGGCCTGCGCACAAGCCCTCTGCTTACTTCCATAGGTTGGACGCCTGAGTGGATTGACCAAAATCGCTTGAATATTTTGTTAGTTTGCTTTGGCTCGTTTACGGTGATAATGGAAGTGTTACATTTACTGAAAGTAAACATTTTCCGCATCGTCGTACTGTTTGGCACCTTTGCGTTGGCTATGGCCTTTGCAGGTAATGACTTAGTCAACTTTATAGGTACGCCTTTAGCTGGCCTTGAGTCATTCCTTGATTATTCTGCAAATGGGGCTGGTCAAAATGCGAATGATTATATGATGACAGTGTTAGCAGGCGAAAGCCAATTGCCGTTCAAGCACTTGTTCCTTATAGCAGCAGGTGTAGTCATGACTGTGGCCATTTGTACTTCTAAGAAGGCACACAAGGTGGTTGAGACAACGGTCAACCTTTCGCGACAAGATGAGGGAGAAGAAGTATTCTCTTCATCGCGTTTAGCACGTCGCACCGTTCGTGCTGTGTTAAATACGACCAATGCCATGTCAAAGCACGTCCCCAAGTGTGTATCAAATTGGGTGAATACACGTTTTGACCAAGAGGGCGTTGTTATGGCCGAGGGTGCAGCTTTTGACCAAGTGCGTGCTGCTGTTAATTTGGTTATGGCAGGTTTCTTAATCGTAGTCGGCACGTCTTTACAACTTCCATTGTCTACCACCTATGTAGCCTTTATGGTAGCTATGGGTTCTTCGTTGGCAGACCGTGCATGGGGACGCGAGACTGCAGTTTATCGTATAACGGGTGTTATAACCGTAATCGGTGGCTGGTTTATTACAGCCGGTGCAGCCTTTATTGTAAGTTTCCTCATTGCAACTATTAATCATTGGGGCGGTTTCTTCGCCATGATATTGGTTATGTGTGTAGTTGCATTAGTAATAATCAACAACAACCGCAAGTTTAAGCAAAAGCGTGAACAGGACAATGTTGATTTGCTTTTCCGTCAGTTGGTACGCAGTCATGATAAGGCCGAAACGTGGCAGTTGCTCTTAGAGCATGTACGTCGTACGCAAACGGATATGCTTACCTTTACGCGCACTACATTCCGCAACATTACGCAGGGGTTAATGCATGAGAACATTCGCGCACTCCGTACGGCGTCACATGATATCGAAAATGAGAAGAGTGTATGGAAGCGTTATCGTCGTAAGGAAATTCTTGGTATGCGTAAGATTGACTATCTCGTTGCAGTAGAAAAGAACACTTGGTTCCACTTGGGCTGTAATAACTCGACGCAAATCATATATGGCTTGAAGCGTATGCTCGAACCATGTGTGGAGCATGTTGACAACAACTTCAATCCTTTACCACAAGATTATGTGGACGAGTTTATCCCCGTTTGCAATGACGTAGATAAGTTCTTAGAAAGTGAGCAACGTATGATTTCAACGGGCAACTTTGAGGGTTCTGACGAACTTCTAGTTCAAGGTAATGCCATTAAGAGTCGCATCTCGCAAATACGCCACGCACAACAAGATCGTATTCAGCGTGAAAACTCTAACATTAAGGTCGCTTTGCTCTATCTTTCTACCTTACAAGAAACTCAAGAGTTAATGTCGGCAGCACGTCATATACTTCGTGCAAGCAAACGATTCCAAACTCAGTAAGTTGAATTTGTTGATAGTCTTTTTCTTTTGAGAGAAAAGAACTTGATGAAACGAGTAAGTAGCATCTGTATGATTTATGGGGCGTTTTAGGCTCCGGTTGTTCAGAATGCTCAGTGTGCCTCGTGCATCTTGCCCCTGCCATTTTCAACGCGCGAGGTGTCAACATTTATCATCGTAACAAGCCGCTTACATGCTTCGTCTTTATTGACTAGTGGCATGTGTGCGGCTTTTGTGTTGTATGGGGCGCGTTGTCTTTTTCCTAGGACAAGGGAAGAATCGTGATGGTAGTGTACTGCTGGTAGACGTTTTGCTCTGATTGATAGTACACAAGATATTGATAGTACACAAGATATTGATAATAGCAATAAGGATATTATCGGACACCAATAAAAGTATGAAGCCCTACATCGACATAGCCGATACGGCTGAGAAGTCAGCGATGCGAATGGTTAACAGGTGGCGAGTGTACGTATACAAAAAATGCGTTCCAAATTGCACACAATTTGGAACGCATTTTTTGTATACCGCTGATAATCAGTACTATTGGTGGACCAGGAGGGGGTCGAACCCTCGTCCAAACAAGGAAACCGCAAGCTTTCTACATGCTTATCACAGACTAATGTTTTCGAGCGCGAAGAAGACCTGTGCCACCGATTCGCACCTTAGCCTTAAGAGTAAGATTCATCATAGTTGTAAGGCCCACTATGACTAGCTCCGACTTATCTGCACCACCACTATCAAGACGTTTCGGAGCAAGAGCTCTTGGGGTGATGTCTCGTTCCGCCACCTTGTGACGGAATAAAGCTAATCTACTATTCTTCGATTAAGCAGCGAGAGCAAAGTTGTTTTCGCCAGTTAAATTGTTTGAAGGCCGAGATTAAAGTGCCCACCTCCAAGGCGCACTGCATGCTTACTTACCATTTCGGCTTGCTGTCAAATCCAGTCTGGCCCAAAATGGGAAGGGGTGGTAGCGGAAAAGTAGATAATGGCGTGTTGGCCATTATTCATATTTACCATCCTTTTGAGTGCAAAAATAGTGTTTATTTTGCTTTGCGCCAAAAGAAGGCAGCACAAAAGTGTTGCCTTCTTGTATATATTTGTATATTTTTATGCGTTTTTTACGCCCAGGTGGTCCATGACGAGGCGGATTTCGCCATAGTTAAGGTCATCGCCTATGGCGGCTCTGGCTTCTGAGAGAGGGCAGGTCAGTAGGTTGTCGTGTTGACTAAAGTAAGCCTTGATGCGGTCGTAGGCTTCGGGGGTGACGAGGTCGGTGAGACTGACTTGGCCAGTAGGGATGAAGCGGCTGAGGTGGGTGAGTATGGTAGAAGGGGTGAGCTCGCGCAGGCGGGCTATTTGGTCGATGGTCATGCGATCTTCCTTGAAGAGGCGTAAGGTGGCATCAAAGGTGGTCTCGCCAGGGTATATGATTGGTTTGACGGGTTCAACGCTCGTTTCTTCTACGCGGCCTTGGCGCTTGTCATCGAGGTATTGGGCAATGAGTTGCAAGAGGTCGGAACCGTACTTCTCGATACTGCGCGCTCCGAAGTAGGGTATCCTCTTGAGTTGGTCGGGGTGAGTCGGGGCAAAGTTGGCGAGCGTCATCATGGCCTTGGTGTTGAGCACGGTGTAGGGCGGTAGGTGTAGCTCGGAGGCACGCTTGAGGCGCCACTCTTTGAGTCGATAGTAGAGGGTGGGGTTGGTGACTTCGTCGGGCACGGTGAACTTGTGTTGCTCTGCGTGTGGCGAACGGCTCGTGCGCGCTTTGCCCTTGGGGACTGTGCTTTCGTTTGCTTCGAGTAGGAGGCGCGCTTTGGTGTGGAGGAATTGGCTTACGCTAAATCCAGTTTCGCTTGTGGCCTCAAGTAGCTTGATGTGGAACTTGAATTGGGCGAGGGCGTCGGTTCGGGCAGCATTCTCGCGCTTGCTGAGTTGGGCGTTGTCGATGTCGAGGTGGGTGGCTTGTAGAAGGTCGCGCACTTCGTAGAGGCAGTCAATGAAGTAGTTAGCGCCTCGTTGTATGCGGTCTTGTAGGTGATCATCGGTCAGCTGTCCGTCGTTGGCGGCGAGTAGGGAGGCATACTGCTGGTGGAATCGGCTTGAAACGTTCATGACGCTGAGGTCGAACTTGTGGAGCGCTGCTTCGAAGCTGCGTGCTGTCTGTGCATAGAGGCTGGTGAGATGTTCTTGCAGTAGGCGGGTGTAGCTTGAGAGGAGTATGCGCTCCTTGTCGAAGGTGAAGAGCTGCGTGAGTAGGTTGGCACTGTAGGCTTTGCGAAGGGTGGTTAGCCTCTCGGGGCTGACGGTGCGGCGTTGCATCTCGGCGGTGAAGGCGTTGAGAGCCTCGTCGGTGATGATGGCGCTGGGGGGAATGGGGGTGGTGAGGATGATGCCTTCGAGTGTCTTGCAACGGCTTAGCGCTACGTAGGTTTGGCCGTGGGCAAAGGCGCCTGAAGCGTCGATCATTACACGCTCAAAGGTGAGGCCTTGGCTTTTGTGAATGGTGATGGCCCAGGCTAACTTTATGGGGTATTGGGTGAAGGTGCCTTCTACTTCTTCTTTGATCTCCTTAGTCTGTGGGTCGAGCGCGTAGCGTGTGTTTTGCCACTCTTCGGGCTGGACGTAGATGATCTTATCGGGGGCGGTATTGGGGCGTACGCTAAAGCCATGGTCGTTGATTTCGACTACTTCGCCTATCATGCCGTTAAAGTAGTTTTTGTTGGTGTCGTTTTTGACGAACATGACTTGTGCGCCCTGCTTGAGTGTGAGGATGGGGTCGGTGGGGTAGGCTTGGTCGGAGAAGCGGCCTGCTATCTTGGCCTCGTAGGTGAAGGTCGGCGAAGGGAGTTGCTCGAGTTCGTGTGAGTTTACTTGTTGGGCTTGCCAGTTATGGGTGACAAGGCGTATGTAACCTTCTTCCTTGCGGGGGGCGAAGTTGGGGAGGTAGCGTTTGTTGAGTTCGCTGAGCGTTTGGTCGGTGGCTTTGGCTTCGCGCACGTTGTTGAGTAGTGTGAGGAAGTGGGTGTCGCTTTGTCGATATATCTTTTCGAGTTCGACGGTGACGTAGTCAGTCTGTCTGAGTGCTTGACTACTGAAGAAGTAGGGCGTATCGTAGTAGGCGCTAAGTAGAGTCCACTCTTCTTCCTTTACGACGGGAGTGAGCTGTTGCAGGTCGCCAATGAGTAAGAGTTGTACGCCACCAAAGGGGCAGGTGTTGTGACGGTAGCGTCGTAGGGCATCGTCGACGGCATCGAGTAGGTCGGCACGTACCATACTTATTTCGTCAATGACGAGTAGGTCGAGGCTTTGGATAAGCTTTATCTTATCCTTATTCATCCTATAGTTTCGCTGCTCTTGCACTTTCACTCCTGGCACGTAGGGACCGAAGGATAGCTGGAAGAAGGAGTGGATGGTACTACCTTGTGCGTTGATAGCAGCAATGCCTGTTGGGGCGAGTACTACCATGCGCTTGGGTGACTCGTCGCGTAATTGCCGTAGAAAGGTGGTTTTACCCGTGCCTGCGCGGCCTGTAAGAAAGAGGTTGGTATCGGTCGTTTCGATGATCTTACGAGCTAATTCTTTTTGCTGATTTTCCATTGGGAGAGGGGTAAATAATGTGTGAATGTGAGAATGTGCAAGTGTGCAAATGGTTGAATGAAACTTTTATAACTGAGCGTACAAAGGCGACATTCGCACATTTACACATTTGCACATTGACTCGTGGGGGCTTACCTCGCTTTTGTCATGCGTTTGAAAAAGTTACGTCCAAAGTCGTGGTCGGCATTGATGGCTTTGATTAGCTTTTTGGCTCCAATGATTTTGCGTAAGCGTTCCATATATTGCTTTTCTATGCGCGTGGCCTTCGTGTTGAGTTCTGCTATTAGGGCGAGTGCGCGCTGACAGTCTCGTTCGGACATGTTTGGTTGGGTGGCATTCCTAAGTGTACGTACTTTTTGTTGTTCTATACTACGACACTTTTCGCGCATTTCGAAAAAGAGAGGAAAAAAGTTTTTGCTCTCTTCGGGTGTGAGGCTTGCGCTTTTGCTTATGTAGGCCATGAGGTGGACCTTGAAGTCTTGCAGACTGAAGGGGGCGCGTGGCTTTCGTTCGTTGTTGTGATTGGTTACACAATTTTTATCGTCTTGTACTTTGGCTTGACGGATGTCGTTGGCTCGTAAGGGGAGGTTGATGATGAAGCCAAGTAGTAAGGTGAAGAGTAGGAGTTTAGTAGTCGCTTTCATAAGCCCAATATTTTGTATCGGTGTTGTAATAATAGTCGAATACTGCTTCGGTATTGTTCGAAGTATTAGTTGTGGTAGAACTTGCTACGTACACGTTAGTTCCTTGGTGCTGGGGGTGCTGTTCATGGGCGTAAGCGAAGATGAACATGAGTGCGGCACAACATGCAACTCCTAACCATGGTATCCACCGAATGATGGGCATCTCGTGCTTAATAAAGGTATCTCTCTGTTGAATACTGCGCATCATGCGCTCGGTAAACTCCTCGAAGTAACCTTGGGGGATCGTGAAGGGGTTATGTTGTGGGGCGGGGTGTGAAAAGTCGATATGTTTCATGTTTCCTTTAATAAGAAATCTCGGTTTGTTTAAGGTTAGACGCGAAAGGTGTGGGTTCGTTTAATCGTGTTCGGCAAAAAAAAGTTCTATTTTCTTTACAGCGATGTGGTAGGAGGCTTTTAGTGCTCCTTCGCTTGTGTGGAGGAGTTGGCTTATTTCTGTGTAAGGTTTTTCTTCAAAGTATTTTAGATTGAACACGATGCGCTGCTTGTCGGGGAGGGAGGCAATGGCTTGTTGTAGAAGTAGTTCGGTTTCATCTCCGTCAAAGTAGGGGTCGGTCTCGAGTGCGCGCACCTGTTCGTTGGTGTTCGCGTTGATACTCTCTGTAATGCTTTGCTTCTGTAGAAGACTTAGGCTCTCATTGGTGGCAATGCGGTATAGCCATGTAAAAATTTGGCAGTCACCGCGAAAAGTATCGAGTGCCTGCCAAGCTTTCATGAAGGTGTTCTGAAGCACGTCGTCGGCATCGTCATGGTATTGTACGAGGCGACGAATGTGCGTGTAAAGTTTCGGTGTTAAGTCGTTTACCATTTCGGCAAAGGCTTGCATACGTGTCTGTGGATTCTGCAACAAATTGATGTTGTACATGTGTGTTGCGCTTATTTGTGGTGATGTACGTGCAAGGTGGGTTAACCTGCGATGTTGACACGTCTTGTAATTTGCCCAATGTTGATAAGGTATATGCCTTTGCTGAGGTTGACACGAATTGTCTTGTCGTTGCTATCGATAGCAACTTCACATTTGAGCTTCCCAACGATGTCGTATACTTTCAATGTCTGTCCTTGACATGCTGTGGCGTGTACTTGTATGCCCCCTTTCTGAATAGAGAGTGTGAAGTTGCTCGCTTCGTTGATTGTGCTTATTGTTGTTGCTTCGACTTGAGGCGCTTCGTCTGAGGGTAGCGTGATAGGGTTAGCTTTAGCTAAGGTGGGCAAAGCTAACATAGTTAGTGTAAGGGCTAATATGCGTAGTATATAATGATTCATAATCAAATGATGTTTTTACGTATGGGCAAAGTTATTGTTTCCTGTCGTAAGTAACAAATATTTCTTTTTTTTTTTTGCGGGCTTTCATTTAGTTTGTACTTTTGCTCGCGATTTTTAATAATAAAATAAGAATGGTTCCAGTACAATTTATAATACAAGCATCGACGGCTGAGGCGTGTATAAAACAGGCTGAAGCGGTGTTGACAGCGGGAGGAAAATGGATAGAGCTATGTGTGGCATCTTTGTCATCGAAAGAGGCTATGGAAGTATCGGCACACTTGCTGAAACGGTGTCATGCGTGTGAAGCCACATTTTGTGTGGTGGACGATGTGGATTTGTGTAGGGAAGTGGGCGCAGATGGCGTATGTCTGACGAGAGAGGATTGTCGCGTAGATGAAGTGCGTGAGGCGTTAGGCCACGAATTTATTATTGGTGCAACTGCAAGCAGCTTTGAGCGGCTGAAGCTACTGAAACGCATGAGTGCTGACTATGTAAGTGTGTGTACTACAGAAGGGTTGGAGCATTTACGTGAGGTAATACTTAAGGCACATGATGAGCAACTACGCTTGCCTATTTCGGTACAACTCGTTGGTGCGTTGGGGTATGGTGATGCAAAGAAAGTAATAGAAAGCGGAGCAGACGGTGTAGCTATGAATTGTAGCGCAGTATTATCGGTGAATTTAGAAGATGTTGTTAACACGTTGTTACACCTTGATGATTAATTGTGTAGGAAAGAATGGAAGAAAAAGTAAAACAAGACCTTTATCAGTATTTGTTGCGGTGTGGAAGTATTGACGAGCGTTTGCCTGAGTGTGCAGATGTAGAAGATAAGTGGAATGGCATAGCAGAGGCTTATTTACCAGACGGTATGCGTGAGTTTGCTGCTTACCCTGTTGTGTCGCTTGGTTGGATGATGTTTATTGGTATGGCTGTGGCTAAATATTGGGACACGGATTGGGAAAGGTATGGCGCAGTGGACAACCTTTATGAACAGATGCGTGCGCAGCGAGGATATGATTGCTTAGATGAATATGTGCTTGAAGACGTATTGCAAATGAAGGGGGACGGACTTGATCAACTGAATAAATTAGTGGCGGAGTGTGCCTCACGAACGAATAATGTATTGTGTCATTCACAAATCGAAGCGGGTACGGCGGCAGCTTTCAAGGCTTATGTGGCTTGTTTGCATCAGTTGTATTTAATGGGAGCCGCAGTGCAATTGAAGCGAATGGGTTATCATATGGAATTAATGTAAAGAGTTGGTTAGCGCGTAAGGTTATTTACTTAAGTCTCGGATTTAACAAAAGCGGGCTGAAGAGTTAATGAAACATTGATGTTCAAAACCCAAAGCGCGAAACGCGCCTTAATGTTCATTCCTGTCTTTTCGATAAATTGAAGTTTGAAATCCTCTACAAAATGTTTCAGAACGCCCTAAATAGGCATTGGGGTTACGTATATTTTACCTTT
>ERZ1023886.289-NODE-289-length-21840-cov-77.316686_pt1 | contig 21840 bp, 16 predicted proteins | sample MGYA00380395_ERZ1023886 | MGnify/ENA primary metagenome ERZ1023886 (study PRJEB33179, sample SAMN07449002) | human gut metagenome | biome: Human-gut; feature: Human associated habitat; material: Faeces | host: Homo sapiens | place: India: Bhopal | collected... | reverse complement strand
CAGGGCTAGAGGTAATCACGCTCTTGAGATACAACCAGTCGGCGAGTGGATGGCTATCAGAAGATTTGATACAAGGGAAGTACGATGGCATCGTAGCCGTCTCTTCCATACAGTTGGTGTTTGATTCTTTTTCCATTTCGTTTAAAATTGTCTGTTGTTATATACTATTCAGTCGTTTCTAAAGTTCTCTAAGAAAGAGTGTGGGTGAACACTTGGCGATGAAGTTGGTGAAGGGTGAACCCTGATGCCAACCTTTAGCGTTAATAATGTGTTAAAAACACTATATAACCCATTATAATAGAGACTCTTATATTTCTAGCATGCGCTGTATATACAAAGTTCTTTTTACTAGGGTTCACCCCGGAGCCGAAAAGGTGAATGCTTGGGGCAAGTGTTCACCCCGCTGTTCACCATTCGGTAACTGTCAGCAAAGATACGACAAAAGGGCGATAGAGGAAATCGAAAATTACCACATTGTGGTAAAAACGAATAATTTAAATATTAATTTTTAAAAAAAATTTAGGAATGGAAAAAAGAAATTCCTTCTTTCTGCCGATGAGAAGTTGAAGCTCGCGGCTGAGATTTCGTCGAAGACTGCTGAGCAGCGTTTCGACAAGTTGTCAAACCGGTTAGTGAAGTCTGCCAAGCACATTTATTCAGAGAAGGCGACTTATCATGAGTTGACCGAAGGCATGCGTGCCTGGGTGTTGAAGAAGAGTGACATCAAGAAAGCGTTTCACCTGACCCGCAGTTTCTTCACTCATTTGAACAAAGGCGAGCATATGTTGCTCTCCGAGTTTGTTCGTTTCACCAATTGGATTTTCACCCATTATACTAGCGAGGAGGTTCGCTTGAAGGTATGGATGGGTATTGGCACGGTGTTGTTCTGTCACACGAAGGAGAACGCCGATTACGGTTGGCATCCATTCTCCCGTCCTCTCGACCAGATCTTAGAGGACATGATAGAGAAGGAAGTGAAGAAGCGAGTAGAGAAGGAGGAAAGAATCCGCGCCTTGAAGAAAGCCCAGGATGAGATAGGAAAATACTGATTTCATTTTTTTAGATTGATTTAGAACCATTAAGGCGTCGCCTTCCTGCTGGCGAAAGCTGGCTGGAAGGGGGTGCTGTAAAACTAAAAGCTGTAGAGTCTGGAAGTTGTTTGAAGTGACCGTTTACCTACCTCTTTAATTAACGATGAATAATGTATAATAATATTCAAATTATAATCATGGCCGGCGGCGTAGGTAGCCGCTTTTGGCCAATGTCAACCCCCGATTACCCAAAGCAGTTCATTGATGTGATGGGTGTCGGCCTTTCCCTCATTCAATTGACAGTAGATAGATTGAAACCAATCTGTCCTGTCGAAAACATGTGGGTGGTGACCAATGAGAAATATATCAGTATTGTCAAGGAGCAAATCCCTGACCTGCCAGTTGATAACATATTATCAGAGCCGGAGGCTCGTAATACAGCACCTTGCATCGCATACGCTTGCTGGAAGATACAGAAGCAGCATCCAGAGGCGAATATCGTGGTTACACCATCCGATGCCCTAGTCATCAATACCTCGGAGTATCAGCGAGTGCTCAGCAAGGCATTGAGCTATACTTCCGATAAGAACGCCATCGTTACCATCGGTATTAAGCCAAGTCGCCCGGAAACAGGCTATGGCTATATCGCTGCAGCAGAGCCAACATTAGTAGATGAAATCTACAAGGTAGAGGCTTTCAAGGAAAAGCCAAACCTGGAGACAGCCGAGCAATACCTTGCCGCTGGCAATTACTATTGGAATGCCGGTATCTTCGTTTGGAACATCGATACCATCAGCAAGGCAATCCGTACCTTCCAGCCAAACCTTGCCAGTATCATGGATGAGATGGCACCTTCTTTCTATACCGAACAGGAGACAGAGGTAGTCGGCAAACTCTTCCCAACCTGCGAGAAGATAAGCATTGACTATGCCGTAATGGAGAAGTCGAAGGAAATCTATACCTTGCCAGCCGAGTTCGGCTGGAGCGACTTAGGCAGCTGGGGGAGCCTCCGCACTTTGCTTCCACAAGATCAGGCTGGCAATGCCAAGGTAGGTAAGGACATCCGCTTGTATGAATGCAAGAACTGCGTGGTTCATGCAGCCGATGAAAGCAAGGTAGTAGTTCAAGGCTTGGATGGCTATATCGTAGCCGAGAAGAATGGACAACTGCTTGTTTGCTCTTTGAAAGAGGAGCAGAGAATTAAAGAGTTTGGAAAATAAAATATAATTCAGGGCTTTTAATCAGCTCTAGCAAAATATTGATATTCAAAAATGAAAATAGGAATAATAACATTACCAACACGTACTAACTATGGTGGTATTTTACAAGCCTATGCTCTTAGTAGAGTGTTAAAGGACTTAGGACATACTCCAGAAGTTATATATTTACCAGTTGTTTGGAAAGTAAAATGGTATAAAATTCCATTTACAATAATTAAACGTCTAATTAAAAGGTATTTGTTACATGAAAAGAATATTATTTTCATAGAACGAAAATTAAATAGAGAATATCCTATTGTATCAAAAAATACATGGAATTTCATAGAGAAATATATTCCCTTTAGAATCGTAGATAAATATGAATCTGTAAAGGAAAATGAATATAATGCATTTGTAGTCGGTAGTGATCAAATCTGGCGACCTCAATATGTGACGGGGCCTATTGAAAATGTTTATTTGGCTTTTGCTAAAGATTGGAATATCAAAAGAGTTGTTTATTCTGCCTCCTTTGGTACAGATAAATGGGAGTATTCTAAAGAACAGACGTGCTTATGTAAACAATTGTTAAGGCAATTTGACGGAGTCTCTTGTAGAGAAAAAAACGGAGTTGAAATGTGTAAAGAAAAGTTTGATTGCACTGCAGAGCATGTTTTAGATCCAACTCTTTTGTTAGAAAAGGAAATATATTGTAAGTTTTTCGATTGTAATAATTCACAACATTATAATGAAATATTATATTATATTTTGGATTGGACTGATAATAAAAGAAAACTATTAGATTATATAATGAAAAAAACTGGCTGTAAATCTTTTGCTGTTAATTCAAATTTCGAAGATCCGACTGCAAAAGTTGAAGATAGAATACAACCAAAGGTTGAGCTATGGTTACAGGGGTTTTATGATGCGAAGTATGTTATTACTGATAGTTTTCATGCATGTGTCTTTTCTATTATATTTAATAAGCCATTTTGGGTTGTTTTGAACGAGAATAGGGGGACTTCTCGCATTTCTTCTTTATTATCTATTTTTGATTTATCTAATAGAATTGTGTCTGATATAGATAGTATAAAAGACGTTGATTCTCCTATCAACTGGGATAAAGTAAATGCAAAATGGAACAAATATAAAGCTAGTTCGTTAGATTTTTTAAAGAGATATTTAAAGTAGAAGTATGAGTACTTATTATGTTTTGTATGGTCTTTTGATTGTAATCGCGATTAAAGGTGTTAATTCTATATCTTCTAAATATCACCTTATTGCTATGGGGATTATTATGACCCTTTTTCAAGGTTTAAGATGGAATACTGGTGCTGATTGGACTCAATTTTATAGAACCTTTAATTTGTTAAATTGGCATAATGTCTTTTCTTTTAACAGAGGTGATTATAGAACACTGGAGTACGGATATTCTTTGCTCAATGTATGTATTAAAACTTTATTTGGGCATTATACATTCTTTTTGTTGCTAATTTGTGGCTATATAAATTATACTTATGGATATTTCATCCAACGTTATATACCAAAATATAATACACTGTGCTACTATGTGATATTATTAACTTCAGAGCTGTTTCCTGTGAGAAATACAATGGCTGGTGTGACCATAATTTGGGGCATACAATTTATTCAAAATCGCGATTTTATTCGCTATGCCTTAGTTGTTCTTGCAGCCAGTTTAATACACAGTTCTGGGGCATTAGGAATTATTTTTTTCTGGTTCAATAGACGGATTAATAAATATTACTGGTTGATTGCATTTCTTTTATCAAGTATAATAGTTAATTATATAAGTAGCATGATTAATTTCATGGCTGGAATTCCAATTATTGGTGATTTGGAAATGATTAAAGTGTTTTCAATCTATAATGATGTTTATAATACTTATGGAGAAAACGTGCATACTACTTCTATTTTCAGTTTTATTATGAATGGTATAATATTGGCAATGATACTATTTTCTGGTAATAATTTTAAAAATATCTCTTCCAAAGAAATAAATTTATTTGTAAATATGGCAGCTTTATCTATTGTAATAAGCCAAATGTCGAATAATGCTAATGCAATAGGAGAGTTGGCTCGATTGAATTATTTTGTTAAAATAGGCTTTGCTATTATGTTAGTTTTATCACTAGTCAATTGGATAAAACGTTTTAAAATTGATGTATCTATGTTGTATGTTTTATTGATAGCTTATAGTATAAACCGAATATCGGGATTTGTCAACGATTTCTATGCAAATTTGTTTATCCCATATTATAGTGTTTTTGAGCATTCTAATGTTAGAGATTTTTTTAATGCATTTTAGAAAATATGAAAATATTAATAGTCACATTTTTTACTCCATATAAAGAAAATTATAAGGGAATATCAGCTCTCCTTTATTCCTTGTTAAAGTATCGTTCTTCGGATGTTGAAGTTGTTCTTTATTCATATAATGCAAACCAGTTGCCATTTGAAAAAATACGCGATGTAGAAAGAGAGTTAGGTATAAAGATTAGCTTCATTTCTTTTCCTGTATGGATTCAAAAGTTAAAGAGAATTCCATTTTTATTTAAAATGTTAGAATTGCTGCTTCCTGAAAGCTTATATTCATATATTGCAGTTCCCAATGAAATTAAAAATAGAATAAAATTATTCAAACCAGATGTCGTATGGTTATATCCATTCTTTTTCTATAACTGGGCTTCTAAATTAAATAATTTAAAATTTGTTATTACGGGGTGTGATAATAACGCTTTATTTTATAAACGATGCCAGGATGATGCTTTTTTTAAACCGATGAAAAAACGCATAGGTTTATTGCTTAGATTATATAAAGCATACCATATAGAAAAGAAATTTGCAAGAAAAAATGTAATGATGCATTATGTTGGACAAGAAGATATGGCTAGTTATATGCACAAAGTAAATATACATAATGCTTTTTTCTCAGTTCATCCTCATAATTGTTATCTTAGTAAGGATATTCGTTTTTCTTCACCAAGAATACGTGTTATTATAGCTGGTAATAATGATTTCTATATGTTTTCTAATTCAAGAAAAATCATTGAAGAGCTATGTAGAAATAAATTGTTACCTAATTTCGTTGAGATAACTTTCTTAGGTAAAGGTTGGGATACTTACTACCTTGCTTTGAAAGATGCCGGTTATGTAAGTAATATCATTACTTGGGTAGATAATTATAACCGTGAGTTGATTAAATATGACGTTCAACTTGTCCCTATTTCTGTTGGTACTGGCACAAAAGGAAAGGTTCTCGATGCCCTGGTAAATGGATTGTTGTGCATTGGTACACCATGTGCAATGGAAAATGTATTTGTCGAAAATGGAAAGTCTTGCATAATTTATAATAACCCTGAAGACATACCGGCTATTTTATTAGATATTTCTCTAAATCGAAAAAAATATGAAGAGATTGCAGAGAATGGTAGATCAATGATTCTTGAAAAGCATTCTCCATTATTGGCTTCAGACTCATTCTATGCAAATATTGCTAATTTTTTAATGAAAAATAATGTATTATGAAAATTGTAAAGTTTAGTTCTGGATTAGGTAATCAGGTTTTTTATTACTTGTTTTTTTTATTTCTTAAAAATAAATATTCTAACGAATCTATTTATGGTTATTATTTAAAGAAAGATCTTAAGAACCATAATGGCTTAGAAGTTAATAATGTTTTTGCGGTCAATCTACCAAAAGCAACATTTCTTTCAAATCTGGTTTCACTTTGCTGTCATGTTTTATATAAGTTAGGTATTAAGCGTTATATGGAGCCTTGTGATCCTTGTAAAAAGAATGCGATTTTATATTGTGCATATTACCAAGATCAAAAATATTTTCTTGATAATATCTCGAAAATTAAATTTAGAAAAATAGACTTAGATGATATAAATAAGCAGATTCTAGAATTGATATTGAATACTAATTCTGTTTCGCTTCATGTTCGACGTGGTGATTATTTAAATGCTGAAAATATTAAAATTTATGGTAACATAGCTACAAAAGATTATTATAGAGAAGCAATTAAAAAAGTTATTTCTCAAATGAATAATCCCTATTTTTTCATTTTTTCTAATGATATTGAATGGTGTAAAAAGAATCTTGATATTAAAAATGCTATTTTTGTTCAAAATAACAGAGGTGCTAATAGTTATATAGATATGTTTCTTATGTCTAAATGTAAGGGAAATATCTTAGCAAATAGTTCTTTTAGCTATTGGGGAGCAATGCTGAATGAGAATGACAATAAAATAGTAATTTATCCACAAAAATGGAATAACATATCTACTCCTGATATATTTCCGCAAAACTGGATTGGTTTATGATACAGAATATAAAGGTAACAGTTGCAGTTCCAATTTATGGTGTTGAAACCTATATGGAACGCTGCGCCATTAGTCTATTTGAGCAATCTTATGATAATATAGAATATGTGTTTGTTAATGATTGTACGAAAGATAACAGTATTTCGATATTAGAAAATGTGATTAATAAGTATCCAAATCGCAAACCTTATGTTAAACTTATCAATCATAAGGTTAATAGAGGGTTAGGGGCGGCAAGAAATACAGCAATTAAGAATTCTTCTGGTGATTTCATAATGTGGGTTGATAGTGACGATTTCGTATCACCAACTATTGTTGAAACTGCAGTTCAATCTCAAGTAAATTTCAATTCAGATATTATCACTATTAATTATACTAATGTATATGATAATTTTAGTGTAAAACAATATGAGAATCATTGTTCAACAGGTTTCGAATATTGTAAGGGAATATTGTTGGGTACGCAATCTGGTAGAATCTGGGGACGCTTAATACGAAGGAGTTTATATATTAATAATAAAATCCAAGTTAAGGAAGGTGTAAATATGGGAGAAGATTTACAGGTATCCATAAAAATATTTTATTACGCTAAAAGGGTGTCGTTTGTTGATGAACATCTGTATTTTTATAATTGTATTAACGATTCTTCTTATTCAAATTGCTTCTCTCCGCATAAATTGCAGCAAACATTAGAATCCTGTGAGATTGTTTATAATTTCTTTCAAGAAAAAAAAGTTAACATGTCTTATGTCCACCAATTTTATCTTAAGACCGCAATTGCTTTATTAGGGTATTATGGAAAGAACAAAAATCTCGATTACTATTATGAAGCTGCAGTAAGTCTTTTGACAGATGAAAATATGCAGTATGGAAATACTTTACCTTATGTTAAAAGGAGTTTGTTATATATTTATAAGCACAAAAAACTTGTGAAGTTTTATGTTCTTTTTTTAAATAATATTCGAAATCTATTAAGAATTTTGTCTAGTTTACGAGATGTTAAAAAATAAAAAAATAGCTGTAATTACCCTCCAGAATGTGCGTAATTATGGTTCGGTTCTACAAGCATTAGCAACGCAGGAAGTTTTAAAGAAAATAGGTTGCGATGTTGAATTTATTAACTATAATAAAAATGGGAAGTTGTCCTATTTGGATAGAGTCTATTCCTTTACACAAGGAAAAGGATTTCTTGCAAAGTTATTATATCCGTTTATATTGATTCCATCTTTTATTAAAGAAGATAAGGTTTTCAAGGCATTCATAAAGAAATATCTCAATCAGCAGGAGAAGGAGTATTCTTGTATGGATGATTTCAAAGATTTTCCGATTACTAGCGATATTTATTGTACTGGCAGCGATCAGACTTGGAATTCTGGATGGAACAATGGAATTTTACCAGAGCTGTTCTTGAAGTTTGTACCAGACAATGTGAGGAAGATTTCTTATGCTGCAAGTATTGGAAAGAATAAACTTGATGATTGGGAAGTAGAAGAAACCAAGGCTTTGCTTTCAAGGTATCAATATATTTCTGTAAGAGAAGCAAGTGCGAAGGATATAGTTGAAAAGCAATTAGGCTTGCCTTCTGCAACGCATGTCTTGGATCCAACTTTACAAGTTAACAAGGAATATTGGATGTCGGTACTGAGTAATACATATGAGTCGAAATATGAAAAAGGTAAGTATGTGTTGATTTATCAGTTGAATACTAATCCGAATTTTGATAGATACGCCAAGGAATTTGCCAAAAGAAAAGGCTGGAAGCTGGTCCGGTTTTGTATTCGTCACTATCAAGGTTTACGATGTGGTAAGGCTGAACTCATTCCGAATGTTGAAGACTTTATTGGTCTTATAGCTAATGCTGGTTGCGTAATTACTGATTCGTTCCACGCTACAGCGTTCTCCTGTAATTTGAACACTCCTATGATTTGCATTTATCCAAATAGCTATAGTAGTAGATTGGCAAGTTTGTTAAAATTAGTAGGACTGGAAGATAGACATCTGAAGAATTTTGATGATTTTTCATATGTAGATAATACAGGTGTTGATTTTACGGATGTAAATAAGATTTTAGAAGAGCAAAGAAAAATAGGTTGGGAATTTCTCAAAACGGCAATAAGTTAATGGAGAAAATAACAGATTTATGTACAGGATGTCGAGCTTGTGAACAATTGTGTGCACATCATGCAATCTCTATGGTTGAAGACAAAGAAGGTTTTTTGACCTCTTCAATCAACCAAGAACAGTGTGTGGATTGTGGATTGTGTGTGGCTCGTTGTCCTCAAAACACTCCTGTAGATACGAAATATCCACAGAGAGTTTTTGCAATTCGACTAAAGGATGACGAATTGCTTTACCGAAGTGCTTCTGGTGGTGCTTTTGCAGGTATAGCAAAAGCGTGGATAAACGAAGGAGGTGTCGTATTTGGTGTTGTGTATGATAAAGAATGGAATGCTCATCATGTTTGTGCTTCTACTTTAGACGAACTTAGTCCTATTCTTAGTAGTAAATATGTTCAGGCTGATACTAGACATACGTTTACAGAGGTAAAGCAGTACCTAAAAGATGGGCGAAAGGTTCTTTTTAGTGGTACTGGTTGCCAAATAGCAGGATTGAAAGCGTACTTGAAAAAAGATTATGAGAATCTTTTCACCATGGATTTGATTTGTCATGGTGTTGCAAGTCCGCTTTTGTTTAAAAAGTATATAAGTTGGCTAGGGGAGAAAAAAAAGTCACCAATCCTTGACTATGATTTTCGTGATAAACGATATGGATGGGGGTTGGATTATATGTTTAAGTACAGTAAAAAGTCCGAGCGTAAATCCTGTACTATAGACCCGTACTATTATCGTTTCTTGGAAGGTTTTACATATCGTGAGTGTTGTTTTCAATGTCATTATTGTAATCCTCAACGTGCTGGCGATATAACTATAGGTGATTATTGGGGAATAGAAAAGGAGCATCCTTCATTCTTTAATAATAAAGGTGTTTCTTGTATCTTGATAAATACTCAGAAAGGCTTAACTGTATGGGCTAAGTATTCTACTTTGTTTTATTCTTTAGAAAGTACATTTGAAAAAGTGGCTAGACATAATGGAAATTTGGTGCAACCAACGAAACGTGAAGCAGCTATTAGAGATTTTATCTATGATGGTATTAACACCCCAAATTGGTTCAGTAATACATTTGCTGCAAGTTTTAGCCCATCGTTAAAGGTAAAACTTAAAAGTATGATTCCTATGTGGTGTAAATTTTTGATTAAAAAATTAGTATAATGGTAAAGAATCCTTTAATTAGTATTGTGGTTCCAAGTTATAATGTTGCTCCTTATATTCGACAATGTGTTGAGTCTATATTGAATCAAACCTTTTCGAATTGGGAGTTGTTATTAGTTGTAGGTGGAACTGATGGAACCATTGAAATTTGTGATGAATATGCTGCTAAGGATAGTCGCATTAAGTCGATTCATGACAATAAAGGGCTAGTTCAGGCGAGAAATGTTGGCTATCATCATGCAACAGGAGAATGGATTACATATTTGGATGGTGATGATTGGTTTGACATTGATACATGTGAGGTTTTGTCAAAGTTCATCTCTAAATACCAAGGACTTGATATTGTCTATTGGAGATATATTGAAGAATTAGACGGAAAAGCCATAGATAAATGGTCTGATAAATCAGCACCTTTTACGTTATATGATGAAAATGAATGCAAGCAACTATCTGTAAAAACGCTTATTTACAAGTATGGCCTTTCTGATGGTGTGTGTAAGCTAGTCAGAATGGATTATGCCAAAAAGCATGGAATATATCATGATGAGCGTTTGGTACAGGGCTCTGAGGGCGTTGAATTTTCTTTGAGAGCTTTTTATTATGCTCATAAAGCTCTATATATAAATAGGTGTTTTTATCATTATAGATATGTTCTTAATTCTATTTCGAAGAAGGTTGACGAAAATAATACGAAATTCTTAGCAGATTGCTATCGTGTTATCCGTGAAGATATAGAAGGCTTTGTTATGAAAGATAAATTTATAAAAGCTTTTTATGAGAGAACAACTTATATGTTGATGGCAATTGCCATGAATACATATTTTAGTCCGATGAATCCTAACTCATTGTCTCAAAAACTTTCACATTATTCAAAAGTGATTAATGATGAGCCTCTGTTTAAAGAGTCTATAAAGAAAACAAGTTGGGAGAATATGGATATTTTCCGAAAAGTTGTTTTGATCCTTCTACGTTTGCATTTATATGTTTTGCTTGATCCAATTGCTAGAGTTAAGCATTTTCTACTTAAGAAAGGATTTTATAATTATTAAGCATTATGATTAAAGTAGCAGTTATAGGTGGTCCTATCCTGTCTGGCGGTAAGAAGAATCTTATCATGGAGTACTTCCGCCATATAGATAAGACCCAGGTACAGATGGATATCGTATGCAACGATGACTCTAATGCCATTCCACAGGAGGAGATTGAAGCATTAGGTGGTCGTGTGTTTATCGTGCCATCTTTCAAGAAACTCAAGGGACATACTGATGCCTTGTATGAACTCTTCAAAAAAGAAAAGTATGATGTGGTTCATGCTTACAACAGTATGATGAATTTCTTCCCAATGTATGCTGCCAAGAAAGCTGGCGTAAAGGTTCGTATCTCTGAGTCTTTATCAATGGCAGCTCCTGGTGAGTGGAAGACATACGTAAAGTATATGCTCCGTCCGCTTTCTCATCTCTATGCCACTCATTATATGGCATGCGGAGAGGACTGTGGTATCTTCCAGTTCGGTAAGAAGGCTTTTAATGAAGGAAAGATTGCAATCTTCAAGACGGCTATCAATACTGAGTTTAATTCTTATCAGCCAGAACTTCGTAACGAGACCCGCAAGAAGTTTGGTTGGGAAGATAAGGTAGTATATGGCTTTATCGGAAGATTTGAGCATCAGAAGAATCCTCTGTTTCTGATAGATGTTATGAGTGAAATCTATAAGCGTCAGAAAAACGCCCAGTTTGTTATCATTGGTGCTGGCGTCTTAGAGGAGAAGATGAAAGAGCGTATCAAGGAAACCGGTATTGAACCTGCCATGTCCTGGCTTGGAAGAAGAGAGGATATCCAGCAGTTCTATAACGCTTTCGATGCCTTCCTGTTGCCTTCCCGCTATGAGGGATTGCCTGTTGTGGGATTGGAAAGCCAAAGTTGCGGTTTGCCTATGTTCTTTTCAACGGCTGTTACTCCAGAAGCTAGTGCATGTGAACTGGGACATTTCATCAACTTGGATGAAGGTGCAGCAGCGTGGGCAGAGAAGATTATCCCTGTTGTTGAGAAGAATATTCCTGTTCGCAGAAGTCATGCCAAGGAAGTGGCTGATGCAGGATTTGATTCAAAGACTGAAGCTGAAAAGATGCTTCAATATTACTTAAATGCATTAAAGGGTTAGAGTTCTTTCTGACCGGTTATACGAAAATATATGGAGAGAATAAAGACAAGAGACTTCGCAAACGCATCTTGGATGCGTTCGGATAAGTTCTTCTTTATGTCTTTGTTTTGCTTCATATTTGATAATCGCAATATCTTTCAAAATATTGTGTTCACGTGCAATTTGTAAATAATATTAAATTTTTATAAGTTATGATTCCATTTAATAAACCCTATTTCTCTGGAAGAGAATTGAAGTATTTGGAGGAAGTTTGTCATTCTACAACCATGAGTGGCAATGGTGATTTTACCAAGAAGTGTCATACCTTCTTTGAGCAGAAGTATGGCTTCAGAAAATGTCTTCTTGCTACATCTGGTACTGATGCCTTGGAGATGTGCGCCATGCTTTGCAACTTGAAGCCTGGCGATGAGGTGATTGTACCTTCTTATACTTTCGTATCTACAGCTTTGGCATTCCTTCGTGAAGGTGCAAAGGTTGTATTTGCTGACAGCTCTGCTGAAAATCCTAATATGGAGGTTGAGCAGATTGAGCCATTGATCAATGAAAAGACCAAGGTAATTGCTGTTGTTCACTATGCAGGTGTTGCCTGTGATATGGATGCTATTATGGCTCTTGCAGAGAAGCATAATTTGCTGGTAGTTGAGGATGCGGCTCATTGCATAGATTCATTCTATAAAGGCCGTCCATTGGGTAGCATCGGTCATTTGGGTGCTTTCTCTTTCCATGAGACCAAAAACATCAGTAGCGGTGAAGGTGGTATGTGCGTCATCAATGACGAGCGTTTTGTTCGTCGTGCTGAGATTATCTGGGAGAAGGGTACCAACCGTGCCGAGTTCTATCGTGGAATGGTCAACAAGTATGGTTGGGTAGATATGGGTTCTTCATTCTTGCCATCAGAGTTCAATGCTGCATATCTTTGGGCTCAGTTGGAGCAGCTTGATGATATTCAGGGCAAGCGCAAACATATCTGGAACCGTTATTTCGAGGGCTTGAATGGTAAGATTGGCAATGAAGTGAAGTTGCCTTATATCCCTGAGTATGCTACCAACAATGCTCACATGTTCTATCTGCTCTGTCCAAGTTTGGAGTATCGTACTGCTTTGATGAAATTCTTGAAGGAGAATGATGTGCAGACCACATTCCACTACCTGCCATTGCATAGCAGCAAGTATTATGAGGATAAGCATGATGGCCGAGAGTTGCCAAATTGTGACAGATATGGTGATACCTTGGTAAGATTGCCATTGTTCTATGAATTGACAGATTGGGAAATTGATAAGATTGTGAAATTGATTGTGGAATTCTGCAATAAGTAAAAAATAATCGGGTGAGCCAAGTGGCTCACCCGATGAAATCCTTTCAAATTATCTTGTTACATTAATGTGTAGGAAATAAAATGATTTTGATATGTCTGAAAATAAAGGTTTGATACAGATGCTATCACAATGTGAAAAAGTGGAATTTGATAATGTTGTGAAAAGTTATTTGAAAGCTGTTTATAGAGTCAAAACATTAGTAGTAACTGATGGTAAAGATGATGGAGGTCTTGATATTAAAGTTTTAGATCTGCCTTTTAAAAAAATGCAATTTCAGATGACTATTCAAAAATCTTCAAATGCACAAGAACGTAAAAAACTACAGAATAAGATTCTTGCTGATGTAGCTAAAGCTCAAAGAAATGTTAAGGAGTATAATTATAGTGATAGATTAGAGTTTTTCTATTCTTACACTTTGACTGAAAATTTTATTGAAGAAATTCAACTGCAAGCTTTTACTGGCTTTGGTATAAATCTAATAATTACTGATGCAAAAAGAATAACAGCGCAAGCTGAGAAATCCCCGGAATTATATAAGTCTATATTAGCTCAAAGTGGTTATGACAAGATTAAAGTTAAGAGCACTGAGATTTCTGAAAAGGATAAACTATTTTATGATCTTGTAGGTTTTGGTGAGGCTGCTGATGTTAAACTTAAAATAGTAGAGGCATTTATATTACAATGTTTGTATGATGAAGGAGTCTTGACAAAAGCATCTATAATTGAAAAGTGCATGAGAAAATTTAACTCTGCAGAAAATGAACAGTTTTATAGTAAATTGCTGACACGTTTACATTCACGTGAAAATAAATTAAGCTATGATAAAACTATGTTGGCATATTCGTTGACCGAGAAAGAACATGAAAGAATTGCTAATGTCACTAAAAAAAATGACTTGGATGAATCTATGTTTATGATGCGTATCAAGCAAGTTCTTGTAGATTATCAACAAGATTCCTTTTTGGAAGACTATATTAACTTGCTCTATTCGCTTTATATAAATAATTTTAAGGCAAGATTCTCGCAAGAATCTCAAAATATGGTGGAAGATACGAAGAGCATTCTTCATTTTGCAAACACAAAAATGATAGATGAACATGCAGCAAGGCAAATTGTTAGTGATTTGGTCAAGGTTTGTGATGAAAATAAGTACATCCAAAGAATTTGTGCAGGTAAAATTTTTAGCTCCACGATTGCTATCGATACATTAAAAAACTATGCAGATAGTAAAAAACGTATTTTCGTGGATACAACTTTACCTTTGCATATGTTGTGCTTTTTTAATTACCAAATAAAAGATGTGAAAAACTACTATTATGTGTTGTCTTGTTCGATGTATGAATTTTGTAAGAAACGGCATATTCAGCTTTATCTAACTAGAGCATATTTTAATGAAGTTGTGCATCATGTTTGGGAGGCTATAAATCTAATTCCATACGCAAAAATCCCAGGAATAGAGAAACTCGGTGGTTCGAAGAATGTCTTTTATAACTTCTATCACTATTTGAAAAAATTGGGTAAAGACAATGGTATGACATATAGTGAATTCTTAGATGAGATGAAGTTTCAGAAGTATCCTATGGAAGGAACTTTAGAACAGCAAATAGAATTTCAATTAAGACATTTGGGTATAAAAATTGTAGATTTTACAAAGAAATATGCCATTGATAACACGAGAAAGTTATTGGATAATGAACTTATTGCTACAGGGAAAAATAAATCTCAGTTTGGTCTTAATGATGATGCTATTATGCTTTGTTATTTAGGAGATGGTGATGTCGATATTCATCCAATAGATCCTATTTTTGTGACATGGGATAGAACCTTGTTTAGTATAAGACCAACATATTTCAAGCACAATCCATTGGCACAAAGATGGATGCAATTTACTCCTAGTCAATTTATTGATAGATATTCTTTATTGAGTTTTTCTATTAATGAAGAAACTATATCTAAAGAAATGTTAGCAATGCTTTCTGGTGATATAGAGGAAAAAACGAACTCTTTGCTTGATTCATTATCTTTAATACTGAATCCGGAAGATCAGATGGGCCGGAAGTATATAGATAAACTTACTGAAATGAAAGATGCCAAGATTTATGATACTAATAGAAAATCAGATGCCCCCCTAGAGGAAATGCAGGATGATTCTCTAGACTACTTTATTTCAAATTTGACTATTCATTATAAGAAAAAAGAGAATGGACTAAGTAGTTTAAAGTCTTTGTTTAGTAAGGCTGAAGTTATGGATGATGTTATTAAATTGATAGCAGCAAATTTAATAGAATATCAAGAAAACAGAAAATTTTTGGATACGATGTTTTCTAGTTTCGACGCTTTGATAGATGCAACATCTAGAACTAACATTGTTTTTGATAAATAAGGAATAAAAATAAACATTATTTTCATGAAAGGAATCGTATTAGCAGGTGGTAGCGGTACTCGTTTGTATCCTATCACAAAGGGTATCAGCAAGCAGCTAATTCCTATCTTTGATAAACCGATGATATATTATCCTATCTCGGTATTGATGTTGGCTGGTATCCGTGAGATACTGATTATCTCAACTCCATTCGATTTGCCTGGCTTCAAGCGATTGCTTGGTGATGGTAGCCAACTGGGTGTGAAATTTGAGTATGCTGAGCAGCCTTCACCAGATGGTTTGGCACAGGCTTTCATAATCGGTGAGAAGTTCATCGGTAATGATTCTGCTTGCCTTGTTTTGGGAGATAACATCTTCTATGGTGCTGGTTTGAACCAGATGTTGCATCAGGCTGTAGTAGATGCAGAGCAGAACAACAAGGCAACCGTTTTCGGTTATCGTGTAAGTGATCCTGAACGATATGGCGTGGCAGAGTTTGATGAGCAAGGCAATTGCCTGAGTATCGAAGAGAAGCCTCAGCATCCAAAGAGCAACTATGCTGTAGTGGGCTTATACTTCTATCCTAACAAGGTGGTGGAAGTAGCCAAGCATATCAAGCCTTCTGCTCGTGGTGAGTTGGAAATCACAACCGTCAACCAGGAGTTCCTGAAGGATAAGCAGCTGAAGGTACAGACCATGGCAAGAGGTTTCGCCTGGCTTGATACCGGAACCCATGATTCCCTTTCAGAGGCATCTACCTTTATCGAAGTCTTGGAGAAGCGCCAGGGCTTGAAGGTAGCTTGCTTGGAAGGTATCGCATACCGTCAGGGTTGGATAGATAGTGATACGTTGCGTGAGAATGCTCAGCCAATGCTGAAGAATGACTACGGCAAGTATCTCCTTTCAATTCTTGAAGAGAAAGATCAAACATTAAAAAAGAATTTAGAATATTAATTTTTTTGAACACGAATCTTACGAATAACACGAATATAGAGGTTATAGTTTCTCCTGAATGATTCGTGTAATTTGTGTTCGAATATATACATTGATTAGAATGAAGAATATTGTAATAACGGGCGGTGCTGGTTTCATCGGCTCACACGTAGTAAGACTTTTCGTGAACAAATATCCTGAGTATCACATCATCAACCTCGACAAGTTGACATACGCAGGCAACCTGGCTAACCTCAAGGACATCGAGGACAAGCCTAACTATACTTTCGTTAAGGGCGACATCTGTGATTTCGACCTGATGCTGAAACTGATGCAGGACTACAAGGTGGATGGCATCATCCATCTCGCTGCCGAGAGCCATGTAGATAGAAGTATTAAGGATCCATTCACTTTCGCTCATACCAACGTGATGGGTACCCTGTCTCTGCTCCAGGCGGCAAAGATTTACTGGGAGAGTCTTCCTGAGGGTTACGAGGGCAAGCGTTTCTACCACATCTCTACTGATGAGGTGTATGGTGCATTGCAGATGACTCACCCTGAGGGCATTCCTGCTCCTTTCACTACCAAGGCATCTAGCGATAAGAACCACGAGGCTTACGGCGAGGAGTTCTTCCTGGAGACTACCAAGTACAATCCTCACTCTCCATACTCAGCATCTAAGGCAAGCTCAGACCACTTCGTTCGTGCTTTCCACGATACATACGGTATGCCAACCATCGTGACCAACTGCTCTAACAACTACGGTCCATACCAGTTCCCAGAGAAGTTGATTCCGCTGTTCATCAACAATATCCGTCATCGCAAGCCATTGCCAGTATATGGTAAGGGTGAGAACGTGCGCGACTGGTTGTATGTAGTAGATCATGCCCGTGCCATCGATATGATTTTCCACAAGGGTAAGATTGCCGAGACCTATAACATCGGCGGTTTCAACGAGTGGAAGAACATTGATATCATCAAGGTGGTTATCAAGACCGTGGATAGATTGCTCGGTCGCCCTGAGGGTGCTGACTTGGATTTGATTACTTATGTAACAGACAGAAAGGGTCACGATATGCGTTATGCTATTGACTCAAGAAAGCTGCAGAAGGAACTCGGCTGGGAGCCATCACTCCAGTTTGAGGAGGGTATCGAGGAAACCGTGAAATGGTATCTCGATAACCAGGAATGGATGGATCATGTTACTTCTGGGGAGTATCAGAAGTATTATGAGGAGATGTATTGTAAGTAAGCCCCACCTGTCCCTCCCTTGAGGGAGGGTCCTTACCCTATACCCAAGCCCTAAATCCCTACCATAGGGATTAGGGATGTAACCGCCCTCCGGTGCTCGGAACCGCTTCGCTCTAAGGTTGGCGGACCATCAAAGGTCTTCGCCATATTATGCGGGCTGGGACCGCCTGGGGAAAGGTGGTATCCATAAAGTGCGTTCTTGGGAATAGTTATGGTCATAGATTACTATAAATATCAATATGTCATTAATTCTTTCATCAGTTTAAGTTAGATGGAATTATTGGTGATACTTCTATAAAATAATTGTTTGCTATGGATGAAAAAATAGTTGATTCAACATTACGACAGTTGGCACATAAGAAAAGAACCGTAAAAGATTTGATTTCTTTTCTTTCAAACAAATGTGAAGAAACTTCCAATTATACACTTTTGATAGGTGCAGGATGTTCAGTTACTTCAGGTATAGATTCGGGTGGTGATCTCATCAAAAAATGGAAAAAAGAAATTTATGAGTCTGAGAATACTGAAGGAATGAGTGAAGATGATTTCTGGAAAAGCCAGTATGAATGGTATGATAGCCGAAATCCATATTCTTCTTTGTTTCAAAAAAAATATGATTTACCACGTCAACGTCGTATTTTTGTAGAAAAGCAGGTTGCAAAGAAAGACCCATCTATCGGTTATGCGTATCTTGTTAAGTTGATAGAAGAAAGGTATTTTAATACTGTGTTTACGACAAATTTTGATGATTTGTTGAATGAGGCTTTTTATCGTTTTTCACCGGAGCGACCTATTGTCTGTGCACATGACTCTTCAATATCTAGTATAACAATTACCTCTAGTCGTCCTAAAATTATAAAACTGCATGGTGACTATCTTTTTGATGACATTAAGAGTTCTTTGCGTGAGACGGAATCTTTAGACGATAACATGAAACGAAAGTTCATAGAATTTGCTAAAGATCATGGCTTGGTTGTTGTTGGATATGCTGGCAATGACAGATCTGTTATGGATATTTTGTCTATGCTCCTGCAAAGTAATGAGTACTTTAAGCATGGTATTTATTGGTGCATTCGTGAAGATGAAACTAATTTGAGTGATGACCTGAGGCATTTATTATGGAAAGATAGGGTTTATTATGTGCCAATAAAAGGTTTTGATGAGTTGATGTCTACTCTGAATCATTCGTTGACAGGACAATTGCCGATAAATAGGAAAATGCTTAGTAGTGAGCATCATAAAGAACTTATTGGCAAGTTGACAAATAATAAATATATCAAATCTTTACAGGAGAATCCTTTTATCAAAAAAGATATTGATGATCTTAATAAAATCGTCAATTCTAACATTGTTAGTGATTTTTTTAAATATATTAGTATAAAAAAAGTCGATGATGATGAACCTAAGCGTAAAAGTAAACTTAGAAAATTAAGTGGGAAAGAACGTGATGTCTTGGCAGAGTTGAACGCTTTGTATGAAGAAAAGAAATGCGAAGAATTACTTCTGAAAATAGATGAAAAATATAAGGAGGAAAAAGGTGAAACTCAATACGCATGTCGCTTGTTGGAATTAAAAGCAAAAACATTAAAGTTTTTCTTCTTTGATAAAAAGGAGGAACTCAGAAATACCTATCTTGAATTAATAAATTTAGATTCTAAACAAGAAGGTTATTATCTTGATGCTTTCTATGCAATGGAGAAACATGAATCCAAAATGTTTTTCTTGGAAAGGGCAATAAATGAATTCTCTTCAGATTTCTACTTGTATAATCAAAAGGCTCTATATTTGCTAGATTATGCACGTGATATGTGTTTTGCTGATAATTATTCAAAATTGCTCGACGATATAAAGACATGTATATCTAAGTCCTTGGAACTGAATCCTTCTCCAGAAAATGAAGCTTTGATGAGAATGATATCACTTATCAAACTTAAGGAGAGTGATTATGAAAAAGTAAAACAAGAAATAAAAGAGTTTATTGATACTCATGTAAAAAAAGGGACAGTATTGTATGGTCAAGTTGTATCGAAGTATTATTCTTATCTCTCAATGGATGAAAATAAGGCAATACAAATATTAAAGGAATTATGTGCTTTATATAGGGAGGCTGACGCTCCGTTGAAGTATGAAAAATGCTTAGTGGCATTATTGTCTTTATATGAGAAGAATGGTAATAAGGAAGATTATCGGCGAGAAGTTGAAGAATATAAGAAAGAGTTTGTTCCTTCTATTACGTTTGAGCATATTATCATGGAGGTTAGAGTCGCTTTCTTTGGAGATGTTGATGAAGTAGAAAAAGAAGTTTTAGCTAAGTTGGATAAATTGAGTGATATTAACGAGAAGATTTATTATAGAAAATTCTTGTTTAAACTTTATTTTAATACAAATAATAAAGCTAAAATAAAAGATGCTTTTGAAAAATTAAGTAATCCAACTTTGGAAGACAAAACTGATTATTATGAAACGATAGAGGATTATGATGCTGTTCTATCATTATTGGAAAATCATTGGAAAGATAATCCAGTTACGTTAGACCAAATATGCACTTATTCTTATTGTTTATTACAAAAGAAAGAATATCAAAAAGCTTACTATTTTATATCTGATTATTATTCTAAACCAGAGTATGCTGATGGAGTAATTTACATAAATTATTTCATGTCTGAAATGCACTATCAGAAAAAAAATATAGCAGAAATGAAAGATAAAATCAATAAGAAAATATTCAGGAATAAGGATAGGTTCTCGAAAAGAGTTTTGATTTCTGCGCATGCATTGCTTAATGAAAAGAATGATATGTTGAGATGTATAAGACAATTGAAAAAAAGTGAGGCTTTACTTAAATATAGACTTGTAAAATGGCCTGTTTTAAGACCTTATTTTAATGATTCGGATTTTAGAAGTGCATTGGGATTGGACTGATTCTAGAAGTAATTTGATAAGTGGAAATTGTTTAATGAATGAGATAACCTTAATTTTTGCTTTCTTGCAATACAGCCTTGGGGGTAAGGTGGATATGAATAATGTTGTAATCGATATGAACTGGCAACAACTATACTCCTTTGCTTCTAAGCAATCTCTTCTTGGCTTCTGTTTTTATGGTATCGAGCGACTGGGGAAGGAATATCCTGAGGAGTTGAAGCAGAACCCGATAGGGAGGGAACTGCTGATGACTTGGATGGGTAAGGCGCAACAGATTCGCAGGCAGAACATGAAAGTGAATGCTGTGGCCGGTAAGCTCTTCGCTATGCTCAGAGAGGATGGGATGAGGTGCTGTGTTTTGAAAGGGCAGGGGAATGCCTTGATGTATCCGAATCCTTATTCACGTACTCCTGGAGATATTGATGTTTGGATTGATGCTAGTAGGGAGAGGATTATGGAGTATGCTCAAAAGAAGTTTGAACTGGAAGATGATATCAGACTGCAGCATCTGGAGACTTCCTTGGATGGTGTGCCTGTAGAGTTGCATTTCTTTCCTTGCTCCATGAATAATCCTATCTATCATGCCAGGTTGCAGAAATGGTTTCGAAGGAATGCGGATCTGCAATGCTCGCATATTGTGGGGCTGCCCGATGGGGCAGGGGATATTGCTATACCAACGACGGCATTCAATGTGGTTTATCAGCTGACGCATCTATATCACCATTTCTTTGATGAAGGGATTGGAATGAGGCAAATCATTGACTATTTTCTTGTAGTCAATGATTTCTCAAAAAATGTATTTTTGAATAATAAATCTTCGAAAATCACCCCGTCCCTCTTTACCCTTAAAGAGGGCTCCACCTCTCACCCCGACCCTCTCTCCTCAGGAGCGAGGGAGAAAACCGCCCTACTCGGTGCTCGGAACCGCTACGCTCTAAGGTTGGCGGACCATCAAAGGTCTCGCCAGATTGTGCGGGATGGGACCGCCGGGATGTTAGTGGGGATACGAGTTCTGCTTCCTGTTCTTCTGCCTCTGGTTCTTCTATT
>ERZ1023886.287-NODE-287-length-21917-cov-20.580368_pt1 | contig 21917 bp, 15 predicted proteins | sample MGYA00380395_ERZ1023886 | MGnify/ENA primary metagenome ERZ1023886 (study PRJEB33179, sample SAMN07449002) | human gut metagenome | biome: Human-gut; feature: Human associated habitat; material: Faeces | host: Homo sapiens | place: India: Bhopal | collected... | reverse complement strand
GGATGTTCTTCATTCTGACAACAAGTTGGCTAACCTCGACTAATCTTCGAGATTTATCAACCCAAAATAATAGCGGGAATCCTTCGGGGTTCTCGCTTTTTTTTGTGTCTTTTTCTTTCTTTATCTATCATTTTGTCATGTAATTAAAGTGTTGTGTGCGTAAACGCCTTGTTTCTTTACATAATTTAACTTAAAAAGTTTGGAGCGTATTACTTTTTTCTCTATATTTGCAGTCGAATAGATGTAAGAAGTACATTTTATATTCTTGAATATCATTTGTATATTGTAAAAGATGATTTAGGCCGAAAGGTTATTTTGGGAAGTCTTCCTAAGTACTGCCTTAGGGCAGATTCTTGTAAGAGGAGACCAGGTTTAAATGATTGAATAACAATTAGTAAATGATAAAATATGAAAAAGTTTTTTGGTATGGTCATCGCAAGTATGATGACTTTGGGTTTAGTAAGTTGCAGTGCAGCTGACGATGATTTGACGGGCGATACAACAACTAGCGCCAATACAGTCTCTGCTGGTTCAAATTACTCACTGCTCAGCTACTCACAGACAACCGGTGCTGAGGTGAATGAAACCTCTAACATCAATGGTGAGAACAATGAGAAGCTGGTGTGCAAGGTTCTTTCAGGTGGTCAGATGCAGTTGACCCACAAGAATGTAATCTTCGATGAGGGCACAAACATTAAGTTTGCCACTCAGATGGTTGGCAACAAGATAATCATCACTGAGACAGGCGATTACGGAAAGTCTGGTAAGTTTGGTTATTTCACACTTGTTGCGAAGGTAGGTATAGTGAAGGATGGTGACTATGTAATCGTGGTAAAGCGTAACGATCATACTCGTGAAGAGTTCAATATGCATTACGACTCTTCAAAGGCGAAATAAGTTAGAATCATATATGCAATACCTTATGATTACGACACAATATAATAGTTCAAAAAGAACAGAGTAAAAATGATTATTTAATGCAATTTAATGAAATGTAATTGAATAATAGTAAATGGTAAATAGTAAATGGTAATAAGTTGAGAGTCGCTTAGACGACCAGTCTAGTTTTATTTTATTAATTATTGTTGATTACGCTGATGAGCATTTCCGGCGTACAGTCTTTCAAAACCACTATGTTGCCTTTATCTAATAAGTAAATCGTAGGCATCGCCTTGATGCTGTATGTAGTACTAATTTTATCATCTGCAATGATTCTGAGCATTCTGTATTCAGCAGGAATGGTCTGTTTTTTCAGCCACGCCGTAACCTTGTGGCAATTCTCGCATTCCGGATCATGGAAGTAGAGTATCACCTTTTCATTTTGATAGTCAGTCAGTTGATGCATTTTCCCATCTTCCAGCTTGAAGGAGATATTGGTAGCCATCGTGCCTGGCAGGTTTTTCCGGGCTGCCTTCCATTTGAAGTCGATGCGTTCCTTTTCTGTTTCATCGAAGTAAGGCGACTTCTTCATTTCTGCCAGGAAGAAGCTATACACCCTGTCGTTTCTCATCGGCGACTGTGGGTCGTCGAAATAATGCTCTATCAGGCTCTCGAATTTCTCCTTGGCAGGCTTCTGAGCGTAAGCCTTGGCAGTGAAGGCGTTGATGCCTTTCTGGGCAATCTCGTCGTTGAAACGGGCAAGGATATCGATGAAGTTAACGAACCCCTGTTCTGTAATCTCCTCGTTTTTCAGTTGGGTAGTATCAGCAAACTGATAGTTGTCCCAGTAGTGCTCGCTGAGGTAGGTAGCGCGCTGTTCTACGCTGCGCAGCGTATCAGGCAGAGCAGGGTAGGGGAATGCATTCTGCGCCTGAGTATTCAGGCTGCAAAACATGAGCATGCATGCGATAAGATAAGAGATATATTTTGCTTTCATCATTTTCTTCCTTTACTTCTTTACTTCTTGTTGTTGATAGCTGTTCCATAGGAACTTCTGCCGCAAAAGTACGAAAAATAACTGAAAGTTCCAAGCATATTCCCGTTTTTTTCTTTTAAAAAATAACAAGCCACTTTCAAAAATACCCTTCACCCTTCACCAGAATGGCATAAATATCTGTAGCTAAGGAATTTGCACGGGTGAAGAGTTGCACGCCACTCTTCACCTCTCGCAACCCCAGTGTTTATCGGGGTTTCAGCCGATTTGGTGAAGAGTGAAGAGTAAAATAGAGAGTGGTTGTTTTACAACCTCCGGACATATCGTTTTGTGCCTGGCAATGGCAGCTTATGGCCCCAGTAATGGCAGATTATTGCCCTAGTAAGGGGCAATGTTGTGCCATAGTGAGGCAATAAACGATATAAGCCGCTTTACGCCTCGTAAGTACTTTCGTTGCATTTTGAAAGTACTTTCGTGCAAGCGTTAGCCAGTTGTTATGCGATTTTTTACTTCGTGAAAACCTTCCCGATTGTACTATGGACTGTGGAGAGTAATCCTTTATGGGCAAAAAATGTCGTGGAACCTTAGAGGGCGAGATCACCTCGGCAACTAAAATTCCAACGACCAGTCTAGTCTTGTTTCCGCATTCTTTGTATAATAGTAAATGATAATAATGTTCTAAACTAATTAGGGGGAGGAAGTTTTCGCAACTTCCTTCCCTCTTACTGATATATATTTTCTAAACTTAAGTATTTTTGCTCACTACTTATTGGTATTTTATGTTCACCTTCCAAGGCTTGTTGCTATTGTAGTGCTTAGCCTTGATGTAGAACGTACCAGTAGTACCTGTTACGGCACGTACATTCTTCATTGTGATGGTTTGAGATGCTCCAATCACACTTGGATCTTCATACTTGGTGACAAACCAACAGTTCCAACCTTTGCCTCCATCAACCTCTGCTGTAGAAGCTACCTTTACATCGCTGCCTATTGGGTTCACATCGTTGGATGCAATCTCAATTTCTATTGGCAACAACTCCTTAGGATAGTAACTTGGAATTGTGAAGGTCAGTTTGGCTTCTGAAGTTACCTCCTTACCCATTGTAATTTCAGTTGGGAACTTGAAGTCCACATTGCTGATACTGTAGAGATGGATGTTTCTTGTCAATCCATGCTTTTTATCTACCAGCTTGATGGTGGCAGTCTTACATTCACCGGCACTGATATCACCAATCTTGTATGTGATGGTTCCCTTACCGGTTGCTGCGTTATACTGTACTGTAGGTACAGGAAGCTTTCCACCTTCCAGTTTTGTGAAGTTCTTGTTCTCTGTCCAGGAAACATCGAAGTCGGCTGCAGTTTGAGTAGCTTCACCCTTGTATTCAAAGTCGATGACCTGCTCGCTGTTTGCTGATTCCAGTGTCAACATCTGGTAAGTACCATTTACGATGTTCATCGTGTAAGTACCATCAGAAATTTCCTGGATGATGTCTTCTACCGTAATCCAAGGATTGTTGGCAGGAGTACCATCGTATGCCATAGAAGAGTTTGTGTAACCCAGATTCTTGCCCAATCTCTTGATGTTGATTCGGTAGAGATGGTTTCTCTTGACAGGAATCTGAACACCCTCGTTCTGAAGCAGAACCTGGAACCATTTTGTTACTCCGTCCTTGTATGTAACTTCCATGATTACCTTGAGTGGCTTTTCCAAAGAGTTTTCCTGCTCAAATGTATATTGCATAGGCAGGTTGCTGCTGTTTGGCCACATCTCTTCATTTCCTACGGAGAATTTCTGTCCTTCAGAAGGCCATCTTGTAGGATCCAGCGATGGAGTGATGTAGGTGCATTCTGCTTTCCACGCAGCTGCATCTGTCAGCATATTGGTTTCTGGGAAAGTCAGCTTATCCTGTTCTCTATTGAATGGAGCTACCGTACCATGCTGCATCACGTTGCCCAGGGCATATCTGATGTTTTTGATGTTTGGATCCTCCCAGTTTACTTCAATCTTGGCACGGTTGCGGAGCAGATGGATTACATTGTTTTCCACTACATCCTTGGTGAGGAAATCTGTCATTTCTTCAGGAGTATTCTTCTTGACATAACCCCAATACACCATCTTGTCGTGCTGCTGACTGTTGTTTCTGTTATCGAAGCTAGTCATGAGATTGTTCTCATGTCTTCCAATCCATTCTGCTGACTTGTTGAAATCAATCGCCTGGTTGCCCGTAGTTACTGTATTGTCGGCAGTGGCATTCGCCATGATGTGGATGCGGGCGGTTCCTGTAGGAATCGTTGCGGTGATATTCTTCTTGTCCGATCCGCCATCCGCCTTGATGTCATTGGTTGCCACCGACTCGATATTCAGATTTTTGGCAAGTCCCAGGAAATAACCATCTTTGTCAAAGCATAGCAGCTTCATATCGTTAGCGCTTGCAATACCTTCGGTTGCGAAGTTAGCTACTCTGCTCTCTACTTTTGAGTAGTTTGGAACGGAGATGGTGAAGTGGGCTTGATACGTGCCTATCTCATTCTTGGAAGGAACGCCATTGTCCACCATGCTGTCGGAGCAGGCTGTCAACATGGTTAACAGCGCTGCCATTATTCCGATATATGTCTTTATCTTTTTCATTTCGTAACTTCCTTAAATGTTATTACTTCATTTGTTTATCTAACTCTTCAACCTCTGCTGGAGTGAGGTCGCGAACGCAGCGAATGAAAGTGCCACTAGCCCCCCAGCCCGTATAACCAGTGGCTACAGATACTTTATTCAATGTATAATAATTCGCTCCTTCCAAAACTGGCTTGATTGGTTGTTTTGTCTCACCTTTATTATTCTTGTATGATTCCTTTTGAAAGTCAACAATGAATTGTATCTCTGTCTTTGTTGGGAGACGCCAACCATCATATATTACTTGTTTGCCGTTCTCTTTCTTTACTTCCCGGTACGTTTCACAATGCGTCTTTGCTGTGGTTTGATTAAAAGTTCCCGATTGTACAGCTCCTAGCTGTGAAGCAATCATAAATGCAGGAGATACGACTTCGTCATTTGTATAGCCAGTAGATTTATCGATGTTTGGATGCGCAATATTATATTTGCTATCTTTCGTACTGGATACCTGTATGATGTACATTCGGTTGTTTGTTAAAGACAAATTATAATCTGAACCATATTCAAAGCTATAGATATTGCCAGAACCAGTATCGTAATATTTTGCCAAATATCCCTCACCATAATCATAGGTGTATCGGTTATTTTTGACAATTTTACCTGCAGCTGTACGATATGCCCATCCGCTTTCACTTCTAGAAGAATAGTCTCCGAAGAAGTTCTGGGTTTCAATCAGAGGTGACTGCTTGTATTTTACTGTTGCTTCTTTACCCTCCTTATTTTTTAATGTCAAGACGATATACTTGGAGAAGCGATTCTTCGGAATAGGAGAATTAATGACGATTTTACCACCGAGATTTTCTCCATCCTTTTCGTTCTGCAATTCCATCTTGGTTGGGTATGGTTTGAACTGGACTGTCTTATTTTCCCAATGACTGCCAAAAAAACCTTCAACCTTAACCTTTTCTGTGTACTTTTCAACATATCCTTCAGTATATTCTTCCTGATGATTCTCATTATCAATGTAGTACACCTTTTTACTAACGATAGTCACTGGGCTGGAAGACTTATAAGTCACGCTCATATCCTCATCTACATTCTTCATATAGACAACCTTTGGAGTCACCATCAGATACGATGTATTGGCATCGATATCAGTAGTACCGCCATCCGACCAAGGGAGAACATCATAGACAACCTTACCAGTAGTGATGTAACCAATCTCTGAGCTGCCGCCCTTGTTGTTGATCTTTGCATCAATAGTATAGATGGTGTTGCGGTTCAGCGTCTTGGCATTCTCACCGGTAGCCTTAGGGTCACGGACAGGAATCTTGTAATAGTTAATCTCCGTATTGCCATCAGCTGTAAGAGGAACTTGGAGGTAGATGGCTGGAGCCTTGGTGTCGTCATCCCACTGAGTGGCATAGCTGTAAGTGGTTACGGTATATTCGCCACTTCCACCCTGTGCTTCCACCATTTCACCATCCTTCAACTCAGTTTCTGTATTGCTACCGAAGATAGTAGTCTTGGCATTGTAGTTCTTCAACTGCCATTTTGCCTGACCAGCTGTATAACCTTCTACGTCAACATGAATGGTAAGGGCAATCTTGGCAGCAGCACGAGCCAGATTAACTGGAATGGTCTGTGTAGGCTCCTTGGTTACCTGGTAGTCCCTGATGCTACTCATCAGAAACATCTTGTTGCTGTTGCCAGTAGCATCGTATGGCTTCCAAATATCCACGTCGGTCTGCACATCGCCAGAACCTGTGGCATTAGCCACAGATTTCACGCTGTAAGTATTACCTTCCTGCAGATCTTTCTCCACTTTCCAGTTATTTTGAGCAATCACTTCCTCCTTGCCGCTCTGCAAGCCGGTAGTGAAAGTCTTATCTACCTTGCACTCATTATATTCACCAAACATCTTGATGTTGAAATTATAGAGCTTATCCTCGTTGAGGCTTGCGTCAGAAGCGGTAGTTGCTCTCGAAACCTTGTTGTCAAGGATGAGAGGCTTCACGCTCAACTGCTGAGCTCCCTGATAGATGAGCTCAGAGTCTTCTGCGCAACCCACAAGGGATAATCCCATGGTGAGAGCCATAAGTGCCAGTGTCGTATTCTTATATATATTCAACGTTTTCATGATGTTTGTCATTTATTGTTGTTTATATCTCATTGTTTACTTTACTTGGGTGAAAACCATATCGGTCTTCGTTCCCGTTCCTGTGGCTGTATCTGCGCTTCCATCAGAAGGAGCATTGATGATTACCTTCATGTTTGGACTATAGGCTACCATATATACACGGCAGGTATAGTTGTCACGCTGGGTATAGTCGAGTACCGATCTTGGAACCACATAGAAAGGAGCAACCTCTGTAGTGGTACCGTTGCCTGTAATCACGGTCATTACGTCAGCCAGATTGTAAGAACCATCAGCTTTTACCTTGTCGGCATAAATGAATCCGTAGTCTGGGCTATCTGTCTGCAGAACCCAGCTCTTGCCATTGGTATTCATCTCCGTGAATGAGATCTTTGGTCCGAATGTTGCATCGTTGAATGCAATTTCATTACCATTCTCGCCATTCTTCTCGATGTTGGTCTTGATAGAGATAGCATCGTTGAAGGTGTAATTTGCTCCGGTTTCCCAAGGCAATACTGTTGGTAAGACATTCAGTTCTGCCGGATTCTCAGGAGTATCACCTCCTTCTCTGTCCACCTTGGCTGTTACGTCGTAGATGGTGTTGCGGTCGAGGCGATAGAGAGGCTCGTATTTGGCCCAATCTATTGTTGCTGCATCGTTGTCTTCGTAGAGGCGCTTGTTAACCGGCACCTTGTAGAAGTAATCCTTGCCATTGTATTTTGCCTTGAGCAGGATGTAGGTCTGCTTGCTGACATCGATTGGCTCTTCTTCATACGGCTTCTTTTTCTTGTCAATCCAACTGTTAGCGTATGAGTAGAACACAGCCTTGTTGTCTTGTGTGACGGCAGGAGCAGTTACCTTACTGCTGGCAGCTGCTTCGGTATTCAATGCATTGCTGGTGCTGGTACCTTCTGCGAGGATAGAACCATCTGCTGCGTAGTGGATCAACTGGCAGGCATACTCTGTAGGAGCTACTGTTTTGCCCTTGTCATCTTGTACGTTGAGGCGAATCTTGGCAAGCGCTCTCTTCAGCTGGAATTTCAGGTGAATCTTTCCTGTTGTCACTTCTCTCTCTAGCATCTTGGCATCCATCACGAAAGCAGACTGCTTCTGGTTGTACTTGAAGTTTGTTGCCTGATTGATGGTGGCAATCTTTAAATCATTCAGGGTGTTGATGTTGCCCCAGTTGTCTAGGTTTGCAACCAAGTAGAGAACGTTGCCGTCAATGTCAGAACGAGTCAGCTCTTTGCTTGTCAACTCCTTGTGCTTGTATTCTGTAGTTGGACTACCCTTTACATCTGCTGAATTAAATGTAACATGTTTTACGCGTGATCCATTTGTACCGAAAACGAAGAGGTCGAGGCGCTCAATCTTGTTTTCATTGAGATCTTCTGATCCATCCTCTACTGCAGCACGGGTAGCAGCACGGGTTTCAGTAGCAGAACCGCCTACTTTATATTCCAGCACTACGCTGTAGTCGCAAGCTGCAGTGCTTTCTATATCATCGCTCATGCAAGATGTGTTTGCAAGCCCTAAGAGGGCGATTGCACACATCGCAAAGTATTTTGATATTGCTTTCATTGTTTGCCCTCCTTATTCTAAATAATTAGTATAATGTCCACTATTGCTCTGAAGCTTATCGTAGGCAGTTCCCTTGGTTGCCTGCAGCTGGAAGATGCGGATGCGGGTATTGGTTCCTGCGAACTTTCTTCCTTTCTGATACATACCTCCTGCATTGTCAGGGTTGATTTCTACTTCGTATTCATGGATTCCATCCAGCGATACGGTTACGTAGAGGTCGGTATATACTGGATTGCTGCCCTTATCTTTTGCCCAAGGAGTCAACTGATCCCATGAAGCATTGGTTGTCCATGGATTCACGGCTTCTACCTTGATCTGATAAGGATCTTTTCGGGCGATGCCTGTAGAAACGCAGTTGGTGCTTTCGGTAGATTTATTATAGTTGAAAGCAAACTCAGTAGGGTTGGTGAGATGTGCTTTCCAAACCAGTCCTGTAGGACCATCTACCTTGATATAGAAGGCTGCTCCTGATTTCTTATCCTCCAATATCTCATGTTCTGTATCCTTGTATCTAGGATAGTTTACCAGACAGTAGAGACCTTCTGCGTCACCTCCCTTTGGTTTCAGGGTTGAACCTGTCTGCCAAGCATACATCTGGCAATTTACATTGCTCCAGCTGATTTCGGAAGATACCTTGTTCCAAGGCATTACCTGCCAGTCGAGGCAGAGGGCTCCACCCTTGAGGAAGTAGCCGTAAACTACCAGCTCTCGGTTGCGGATAGCATTGCCGCTGGATGGAATGGTGAATCCCTGAGATTTTTCGATACTTCCGTCAGTCAACTGATAGTAAATCTTACCTGTGATAGGCTTATTGGTTTCACGAAGATAACTCAAGTTATGTCCACCGATTTCCGTATTCATGCGGTCCATATAAGTCTGGGCTGTTTCGGTTGTTCCACGCTTATAAGTCAGAGGGTCTTCCACTTCCTTGATTCCGGTATTCTCTACACCGTCAAGCTTGAGGAGAGTAGAAACATAAGAAGGAGTTCCGTACTTTCCGCTTGTAGCAGCCTTGTTGGCATCTGCCTTGGTATAATCCTCTTCATCAGGGAAGACATAGCTTTCTGTAGGGAAGGTGTTTTCATCTATTTCAATTCTTGTTACCTTTACATTCTCTGTATTGGCATTTGCCTTGCGGGCGAAATAGAAGTGAAGCTTGGAAACGGCGCGAACCAGAGGAATCTTAATTCCTTTGCCCTTTGCCTCAATCTCTGTATCTGCTACGTGATTGGCTAATTCTATATTGGTAATGGCACGGGAAATAGGGAGACCCTTGCCGTTTGGAACCTCTGTAGTCTGAGCCTTGCCTTCTGCTGTAATGCCGAATGGATTATCGAAGGTTACACCTTGCAGTTCTGTTCGGGTAATGCTGCGGAGATTCTTGCCATTCAGCTTATCAGCCATATTGGTACTCTCTGAGTTTGCCAGAATATAGAGGTCGATGTTTTTGAGTTCTTCACCGTTGATCTTACGCAAGAATCTCAAGTTCAGCGTGTATTTGCTGTTGACGGTGGAACCGCCAACAGCAGTAGGAGTATCTTCCTTGTAGGCGATAGGCTTGGCTTCTCCTCCTGTTCCTGTTTTAAACACCCATACCTTGATGTTATGAATGTCGCTCTCTTGGTTAGGATTAGCCTGAGTCTCGTCGTTTCCGATGTTCTCAGCTCCGCCTGCTCTGGAAGTCGTGGTGCTGGCGGTAGAGAAGCTCAGGTTGAGGTAAGCTTCATCGCCAGTTGCAGGTACCTGCGAATCTTGGTCTGAGCAAGATGCCATTGTGCTCAACATGAGCAAGGCTGCTATAGCCATGCCTAGCCGGCGTGTCATCTTGGTCAAAGTTGAGTTATAGCGTTTCATCTTTTTAATCTTTTACTTATACTTATACTTTTCTTTCTCTCTATACAGTGTGGGTAGCACTGTTTCCTTATTTGGCTCCGAGGTCTGTGTCCTGCAGATTGAGAACCCAGCCGTTTACCTTGATTCTTGCATCCATGTGGTAGTCTGTACCAGGACTAGGAACGTAGAATACGAGGGTGTAGTGATCCTGACGGTCTAGGTATTCCTGATCCTCCCAGCCCTTGTCAGTGCGCTCGCCGCAGAGAGCGAGGAACCATGGCAGTGAGTGGTTGAAGATTACCTTGCCTGTGCGCTTGTCGGTGATTACGATTCGCTTGTCGTCGTACTCCGTGCTTTCTGTGTTGCGGGTGCTTACATCGTTCTTGCGCTCGAACATTCTGGAAGAAGAAAGGTCGTAAACCAGTGCCTTGTCGATTTCTTCACCTTCTACCTGGGTATTACCGCTGGAGTTTACTACCAGTTTCTCGTTGTAAGGTACATAGGTGATAGGCTTGTTCAGTTCCACGCCATTGGCATCCTTTACCTTGTCGCCCTTGTAGTCGAGGAGAGCTGCCGAACCCTTGATTCTTACGTCAAAGTTTTCTGCAACGAATCCCTCTTGGTCGTTATCGTATGGAAGCATCACGATGCGGTAGGTCTTGGTACATTTCATCAGACTCAGATTGCCGTATGTGTCTTGGTTTCCTCTGAAGTCGAGAGATGTCTGGGCAGTGTAGAGAGCGGTGAACTTCTTATTGTTGACCGAAGCTTCTCCGTCTTTCTTTCCCATTTCCTCCTGCAGGTCGTTGATGGTAGAAACACCTGGTGTGAGTTGGGTGAAGCTGAACTCCATCTCGTCGTCACCGTCGGCTCTGCTACCTGTTGGTTTCTTGTCACGAGCCAGACAGACGAAGGTGTATTTGCCTTCCTGTAAGTCTGTGATGTCCATGCTGTGACCCGTTTCGAATTTGTCGGCAGACTGCGTATAGGTATCGAAGTATTTACCGTTTTTATCGAAAACATAGACGTTGAGGTTTTTCACTTCCTGGGAGAAGGCATCAGCGTTCTCAACATTATATGTATAATCGAACTTGAGCGACACCTTGTGTGCAGGACAATTCGTCAAATCGTCTTTCATGCATGATGAAAGCGATGAGAGTGCGATGGCTGAGATACAAACCACTTTGCAACCGTTTTTGATGATGAAATGTTTCATATCGTTTGTATTTTGTTAATTCTTTTACTTATACTTATATCTAGTGTGCCGTAGGGCGTAAGAAGTGGGGTAGCCTCCGGCATCTTTTTTTTCTTGTTGAGTGGTGCTGATTCAGCACGATAGGGTTTCCCGCCATCTGTTGGCGGCAATATCATCTTTTTCTTTTTAAATCTCCCGGAGGTGGGGTAGCCCCCGGGAGATTGAGCGTATTGTTGTTTCAAGAATTATCTTGAGAACGGGGGATGGGATACATCCCCGGATCATTCATTTTTTTCTGTTTCTGCGATTAAGCGAAGTGATTGGGATTAGTCACCCAGCTCTACGTCCTGTGTATTGAGAACCCAAGGGTTAACTGTTACAGTTACGTCGAGGTAGAACAAACCGTTCTTGTCAATCTCACCGTTAGGAACCTGTGCACCTACGTTGAAGATCTTGTTAACCTGCAAGCGGTAAATAGTGTTACGCTGGATAACGTTCTTGTCCAACTGGTTGTCTTTAATAACCTGCTTGTAGTATGTCTTACCCTCGTTGAACACCTCGATGCCATACTTTGCACGGAATTCTGACAACTTGGTCTCTACATCCTTTGCACCTTCAGTTGTTTCAACTTTCTTTGCATTTTCCAATTCTGTCTTCAACTGGGCAGCTGTCTTACCCTCGAAGAGACCTGTAACATCTTCGTAAGCCTTCATGATCTGCTCAAAGCTTGTGTAGATAACGTTGTTGTAACGATAGAATGTACCATCCTGGAAGTCAGCTGGCATAAGCTCACCTGCAGCATTCTTAAACTGATTTGCATCCAAAGTAACCTTGTACTCGAAGTACATTGCAGTTGCGTCAGACATGTTGTTCTCAAAGATATAGTCATTTTTAGCACCCTTCAAAGCCTTGAAGCCACCATCCTTGAGCAAATACTTCTCACCGAATGCGTCCTTTGTCTGAGACAATGTTGCGCCTGTAGGAATTGCAAGGCTCCAAACGTTATTTGCTACATTCCAATTCTGCATAACGTATGCCTTATTTGTAACGTTAGAGAGTGCATAGCGAACCAATTCAATCTTTGTAACCTTCTTCTTCGCATCGTCAATTGCATTCTTCAATGCCTGTGAAGCGTTTGTTGGGTATTCACCCAAAAGGTTTTCTGTACTAGTAGGAACATCAACGCGAGCTGTTACACGCTCAATCTTGATTGGGCTTTCTACTTCATTGTACATAACCTTTGCAGGGGTGGTCTCAACCTTGTTGGCATCAGTGAATGTGACAGTATAGCCATTACCATTGGTTGTTGCATCATTCTGGTTGAACATAGAGAAGTTGTTGTCTGTATCACATGGCTTAGCAAAAGCTGCTGTTGATGTGAATGTCTGTTTAATGCCATCTGCAGTAAATACGCCTGTCTTTTTGGTACCTGTTGTGATAGTAAACGGCTCTACAGTATCCATATTGGTTGAACCTGCCTTGAAATATACTTTATAGGTAGCACCTGCAGCTACATTTTCTACTTGAATCTGAAGTGTAGTCTTACCATCCTTCTGAGAACCTGCCTGGTCCTTGATAGCTCCTGTCCAATCCTGTCCAGTCAGAGTCTTGCTAAATACAACGGCTCCATTTGCATCAACCAAGTAGAAAGTTCCATTCTTAACAGCTGCTTCTACTGCGGTAGCATCCTCTGTAGGTATTGGGTTTTCAATAGAGGTTCTTGTACCATTGCTTGTAGGAGTCTGTACGGCCAATGTCATATAGAAACCCTTTACCTGTGACTGTGTACCTGCGCCACCTGTCAAATCATCATTGCTGCTGCAGCTTGAGAAAGATAACGCTGCTGCTGATACCAAGCTCATAACGAGCAAATTCATTTTCTTCATAATCTTTTACTTATTAAGTGTTATACAAATTTTTGTTTTGAGTTGCGAAATGGACGGGTCTTTCAGACCTCATCACTGTCTTCGCCCGGGGTCATCAAATACTATTCTTTCTTTTCCAGTTCTTAAATTATTTTTTTTGTTTATATTATTGTTTATTCTTTTACTTATACTTCATGTTCATTCTTACTCCACAATCTTGTTCACCTTGTCGAGATTTTCCTGAGCACCCTTCAAGCCGCCGGCTACCGCCTTCTGGAAGTACTGCTTGGCAGCTACGTAATCCTCATTAAGAACAGCGAGACAACCACGGGTGTTATCTACTTCGGCACCGGTGCCAGCCTTCTTGAGATATTTCTCTGCGCGCACCTTGTCGCCTCTGTCGATGGCAGCAATAGCCGCATTCAGGTTAGCGAGTTTATCTTCTGGGAACATCTTGACAGCGGTATCGAATACATTGTTGTATTCCTCGCTTCCCTTCGGATAACTGTTTGCTACCATATACATCTCCTGAAGAGAGAGCTTCTGTGGACGTGTATTCATCACTTTGCGTGCCTCCTCGAGGTTGAATGCCTTTACGTCGTACTCTATGGTGTAATCGGTGCGGCGCAAGCTTGGCCAAACCTCGTCAATCAGGAACCGGAATGCCTCACCAGCCTTGGCTGCGAGCGTCTGTTCTTTCTGGTCAGGAGTCAGATTGCTGTTGATGATCTTGAGAGCAGCTGCCTTCTGAGGAATGTTGTGACTCTCAATGTACTTTAGTGTTCCTTCCCAATCCTCTGCGGTAGATTCTACCTTGAAGAGCTTCTTGTCTACCGGATAGGTCTTCAGCAGATACTGGTTGAGAGCCTGGGTACGGTTGCGTGACAGCTTGTCGTTGTTGGCATAGTTGCCGTCAGGTGAAGCATAACCGTGAAGCGTAATGGAAGTGATGGTTACGTCAGGGTCGTTCTTTACGAGATCGAGCGTCTGCTTGATGGTAGCCAACTCATTGCTGTTGTTACCCAATTCCTTTACGATATCCCACTTATTGATGCGGAAGTTGAGTCTTGCCGAACCATTTTCCTGTCTTACCTTCACAACCTCTGCCTTAGGTTCTCTATAAGCCTGGTAGAGCTGCTGAGGAGTAGTGAGTGCCTCTGTGTTATTGGTGAGCAGGTTTTCTGCCAGTAGCTTCTGGTTACATCCGCAGGCATCATTGCTAATGGCGAAGTTGGAGTTCTTCATCCATTCGCGGTAAGGGGTAGTGTAAGCGTATCTGAGAGTCTGAGACTTTTTGTTTTCACGCTTTGCTACGATGAGTGGATTTTCTGTAGCAGTTTTCTTGGTACGCTCATAGTAAACGAATCTCTTTCTTCCCATTACCTCCACAGCCGGGAGCTTTAGCGTATCTTCACCTTTATAGATGATTGGGGTAAAGACGAGTCCCTTATTGCTAGCCACTTTTACCTGGTCTAGGTTGAGGTCCATATAAACGTTTACCTTATTACCTTTCTTCTTGATTTCCTTATTCAGGATTTTCATATCCTTGGCAGCCTGCTCTTGTGCGATAGCATGAGTGCTAAACAAAATGCTGATGGCGACGGCTCCAAGTGTTTCTGTTAAAATCTTATATGTGTTCATAATCTTCAGTTTTACTTATTAATATAATAATGTATCACGAATTAGAAGACATACACCAGGTTGAGTGCCGCCTTGGTAGGGCCTACGTAGTGATGATCCTTGTCATTCTCGAGTCTCTCACCGCATTGTGGACATTCGTATTTATCCGCTTTTGAATAAACGTATCCCACTCCGAGTTCAGCCTCGAAGTTCCAATGCTTAGATAGTGCCCAGGTATAGCCGTATGCAATACCTGCACCAACGAACCATCCTTCGTATCTATAATCTTTCAATTTGGAGAAGTCGGTACCTAGGAACTTGAAATCAAGATCTACGTTACCAATATTATGAGAACCTCCAAGAGCGTGGAAACCGATGAAGGAGCCCATCATCTTATTGCAGAACCAGTATCTGGCTTCTGGCTGAACAAGCCAATGCTGCCATTTCTTGTTCTTGGAAAATGTCCAAGGGTTGTAGTTGCCGGATACATCCAAAGTCCATTTTGGTGAAAGGCCGAATTCAAAACCGAGATTTATGGTGCTGGTTGCATCATAAAGGAGGTTTGTTTTCAAGGCCGCATTCTGAGCGATGGCTGGGCAGATGAAGCTGCTTACAGCCAGTAGCGCAATTAAAATCCTTCTGTTCATACTTAAAATCCTTTAATGATTTAAGAATGACAAATAGTTTCTCTAAAGAAACGCATCATCATCTTTTACTTATACTTTTACTTATACTTATTATCAATAGGTTTTGAACTAGACTTCATTTATTAAAGAATAGTTAGCCTATCATTTACTTATCTTTTACTTATTATCATCTTTAACCATTTTATAACTCTGTTCTTAGATGCCTGTCAGCAACTTCGTGAGTTAGATGAAAGCTCGTGCTTTAAAAATCGAACTTTGTTTTTTCGATTGCAAATATAGAGCTTTTTCGCTTAGCTTCCAACAAAAGTAGCGCCTAAAAATGCTGATCACCTGCAAAAAAGGGACAAATGAAACACTGAAAAACCCTGAAAATGCTCCTTTTCTGCATTTTTTTTGCACTTTTTTGATACTTTTTCCCTGAATTTCTTGGGCTGTTTCATTTTTTAGTTGTACTTTTGCAGCAGAGAAAAAATAGTAAATCAGCAAAAGGGTTTATAATGAATATAAACCTCTAATGGAATGTAATAAGTCCTGAGAGGACAGGATAGTATTAATCAAACAGAATAGTATTAATCAATAAGTAAGATAATGAAAGCTAAGAACAAACTTTGGGAATGGTGTCTGCGCCTAGAACATCATTTATGCCCAGACTTTTGTGGAGTGGTGGATCGCCGCAGGGTAATCGCCTTCGTCCTCTTGTCACTGATAGAGATATTGATCATTCCCTATCATTTCATTTTATTTTACATAATGGATGCGTGGATAGGCTTTTCCTATAACGTAGCTCATACCATCGTACTTGCACTTTTGCTCTATCTTGTGTTAGCTCGCAAGGTTGTGTTTAAGAACGGCATCTCTATGCTCTATATCCTTGTATTCGTCAAATTGGCTGTTGACTGTATGTTATGTCTGCGTTATGGTGCCAAACAAGACAACCTCAGTGTAATGAGCAATATCTTTATCATGTTTATTCTTGCTATTACAGCTCAGAGCCAGCTACTCAACAAAATCAGTATTGGCTTTACCATTGCTCTGCTGCCTGTAGTAGCTGTAGCTATTTCGCATACGCAATTCTATGTACTGCTTTTTAGTGGCAAGGCGATTCTTGTTGGATTCTTAATGATTTTCTATGTGTGGTTATATAATATGGATCATGTCATCACCAAGAAACTCCGTCAGCCTAATCAGTTGAGGGAAGAAGAGAAGAAGGCGCTGAATATGCTTGCCGACCTGAAGGAGAATGAGAAGGATATGGCGGTAAATCTGATGAGCCGACTGAGACCCGAACAGCAGCAGAATATCCTGAAACGTGCCGCAGAACAGTTGAAAAGCAGTGAGCAGAGCAAGAAGGCTTGGGATCTGGTGTGTATTGACCTCACCAATAGCGAGAGACAGATTTGCCAAATGGTTTTGGAAGGTAAGAGCTTGAAGGAAATCTGTATAGAATTGAACAAAAGCGAATCGAATATCACCAGTCAGCGTAGTCATATCCGTAAAAAGCTGAATATGGATCGAAAAGACGATTTGAAGCGCGAACTTGAAAAACGCTTTTATGAAGCAAGATACAAAGTAGAATCATAATGCAATATTAAAAAAGGGTAGGCTTACAAGAGGCTTACCCTTTTTTATTATTGTGTTTTTTCAAGTTTTGCCATTTTCTTATAATTCTTAGTCTTCCATTCTAAGGAATGCCTTTGGCAGATATTGTATGATATCACTGGCAATGAGGCTTTCCTTGCCCAGATCTTTTGCGGCAAGGTCACCAGCCAGACCGTGTAGGTGCATTCCCAGACGGCAGGCATCTGCCTGCTTGTATCCTCTAGCCAGGAGGGCTGTGATGATACCGGTCAGTACATCGCCGCTTCCTGCAGTGGCCATGCCGCTGTTGCCGGTAGAGCAGAATTCTACCTTTCCATCCGGATGGCAGAGGGCAGAATAGTGGCCTTTTAATATAATGTACGCCTGTAAGCGCTCAGCCAGTTCACTGGCTTTCAAGAGCCGTTCGCTGCAACTGCTGCTGGTATTGCCTGCCAGACGGTCCAGTTCTTTAGGATGTGGTGTGAGGATGATGTCCTTTGGCAGTTGCTGCATCCAGGCGCGATGGCTGGAGAGAATATTCAGGGCATCAGCATCTATGACAACCGGGCAACTGGCACGGCGCAGTTGGGCAATCAGAGCGATAGCGGTAGTTTCGTTGGTTCCCAGTCCAGGACCGATGCCCATGGCATGGAAGCTCTCTGTTTCCACCGGTTCGCTGAAGATTGTTTCTTCTGAATCCATCTGCAGTACCGCTTCCGGTACGCTTATCTGCATGATTTCGTAGTTGCGTTTTGGCGTGTGTGTAGTCACTTTGCCTACGCCGCTTCTCAGACAAGCCTTGGTGGCAAGGACCGATGCACCGCACATACCGTAGCTTCCGGCAATGATGAGTGCATTGCCCATGTTGCCCTTATGCGCAAAATCATTGCGTGGATGCATCAGTAGTCTGATATCCTTTTCTTCCAAAATGCTGTATCTGCAATCTGTATTTTTGATATATTCTGTAGATAGACGGATGTCAAGCACTTTCAGGCGGCCCAGATATTGCTGGTTGTCTGCCATCATCATGCACAGTTTTTTCTGCTGGAGGGTCAGGGTCAGGTCTGCCCGGATGATGTTGGCGTGGATGTTGTAGGAATTATCTTCGGTCATCAGTCCCGTAGGTATGTCGATACTTACCACCTTGGCAGCACTCTGGTTGATATATTTTACCATAGCAGCAAAACCTCCAGCCAGTGGCTTGTTCAGTCCGCTTCCAAAGAGACCGTCAATCACAAGCATGCCTGCTTCGAGCTGTGGAGGATCGAAGTTGAGGACGACTTCCGTAAATTTCACTCTTTTTGCTTCCAAGAGCCTTTTCTTGTTGGCTGCACAGTCGGCGGAGAGCTTATTGTGCACGTTGAACAGATAAACATTCACCTGATATCCGTCCTCGCTGAGCAGTCTGGCAACAGCGAGGGCATCACCGCCATTGTTGCCAGGTCCGGCAAAGACAACCACGTGTGTACGGTTGGTCCATTCTTCCTCGATGGCACGAGTCAAAGCTTTGGCAGCGCGTTCCATGAGGTTGAGCGATGAGATGGGTTCATGCTCAATGGTGTATTTGTCTAGCTCATGTATCTGAGCACTTGTAAATATCTTCATACTTCGATTTATGTTAAAACTATGATGTTTGGGTAAAAACCTTGACATTTATTGCTTTCTAAATGCAAAAGTACTAAAAAAAGGTGGATGAAAGCATGATGTTTCATGTTTTTTTCGTATTTTTGCAGAAAATATTATATTTAAAGACGATGGGCATAGTAAAAATCAAGGATAAGAGCTTCAAAACATCGATTCCTGAAGCTGAGATTCTGAAGAAAGTACAGGTCGTAGCCGACCGTATCAACAAGGATTACGAAGGTAAGAAGCCGGTATTCCTGGCAGTGTTGAATGGTGCGTTTATTTTCGCAGCCGATTTGATGCGTATGATTACGATACCGAGCGAGATTTCGTTTGTGAAGTATGCTTCCTATGAGGGTACCACCTCTACTGGCAGCATGAAGACACTCATGGGTATCAACCAGGACCTGGAAGGTCGTGATGTCATCATTGTAGAAGACATAGTTGACTCTGGTTTTACCATGGTCCACATGATTGAGGAACTCAAGAAGAAGAATCCGGCTAGTATCGAAGTCTGCTCTTTGCTCGTAAAGCCAGGCAACCTGAAGGTTGATTTGGACATCAACTATGCCGTGATGGAAATTCCTAACGATTTCATCGTAGGATATGGATTGGATTATGATCAGGAAGGCAGAAACCTCCGCGACATCTATACGATTGTAGAGTAATACAACATATAATTTTATATATATATTTAAGGTAAAAATGAAAAATATCGTAATTTTCGGTGCTCCAGGTGCAGGTAAAGGCACACAGAGCGACAAGATGATCGAGAAGTATGGTCTCGGTCACATTTCTACAGGTGATGTACTTCGTAACGAAATCAAGAACGGTACAGAACTTGGTAAGACAGCTAAGGGTTATATCGACAATGGTCAGTTGATTCCAGACGAGTTGATGATCGACATCCTCGCTAGCGTATACGACAGCTTCGGTAAGGATCACGCAGGTGTCATCTTCGATGGTTTCCCACGTACCACACCACAGGCTGAGGCTTTGAAGAAGATGCTCTCAGAGCGTGGCCACAAGATTGCTGCCATGATCGAGCTCGCTGTTCCTGAGGATGAGCTGATGGCTCGTTTGCTCAACCGCGGTAAGTTGAGCGGCCGTTCTGACGATAACGAGGAGACTATCAAGAAGCGTCTCAACGTATATCATACTCAGACTGCACCTCTCATCGACTGGTATGAGAAGGAAGGTATCCACCACCACATCGAGGGTCTCGGTACAGTAGATGAGATCTTTGCACGTGTTTGTAATGTAATCGACAACTTGTAATCAAGATAAAATAATCTTCCCCGCAAGGCTGCGGGGAAGATTTATTCGTTAAATAAAAGAAGAATCTTTTGTTCAATAAAAGAAGATTTATTCATTCAATTAAAAAGGAAAAATAAATGGCTGAATCCAATTTCGTAGATTATGTAAAGATCAACTGCCGCTCTGGTAAGGGTGGTAAAGGCTCCATGCACCTGCGCCACGTGAAGTACCAACCGAATGGTGGTCCTGACGGTGGCGATGGCGGACGTGGAGGAAGCATCTATCTTCGCGGCAACCACAACTACTGGACCCTGCTGCACCTGAAGTATCAGCGCCACTTCTTCGCCGAGCATGGTGGCAATGGAGGACGTGACAAGTGTCATGGAACCGATGGTAAGGACATCTATATTGATGTGCCTTGCGGTACCGTGGTGTATAATGCCGAGACCGGCAAGTTTGTATGCGATGTGGCATACGATGGTCAGGAAGTGCTGCTTCTCAAGGGTGGTCGCGGTGGATTGGGTAATTTCCAGTTCCGTTCTGCCACTAATCAGGCGCCTCGTTATGCACAGCCTGGAGAACCTATGCAGGAGATGACCATCATCATGGAGTTGAAGCTCCTTGCCGATGTGGGTCTGGTAGGTTTCCCTAATGCCGGAAAGTCTACCTTGTTGAGTGCTGTATCCAGTGCTCGTCCTAAGATTGCCAACTATCCGTTTACTACGCTCGAACCGTCACTGGGTATCGTGGATTATCGTGATCACCAGAGTTTTGTCATGGCCGACATTCCTGGCATCATCGAGGGTGCGAGCGAAGGAAAGGGCTTAGGTTTGCGATTCCTGCGCCATATCGAACGCAACTCCCTGCTGCTCTTTATGGTACCGGGCGATACTGATGATATCAAGAAGGAATATGAGGTGTTGCTGGGCGAGTTGAAGAATTTCAATCCAGAGATGCTCGATAAGCACCGTGTGCTTGCCATCACCAAGTGTGATCTCCTGGATGATGAGCTCATCGAGATGTTGAAGGATACTCTTCCTACCGACCTTCCTGTAGTCTTCATTTCTTCTGTTACCGGACAGGGCATTCAGGATTTGAAGGATGTGCTCTGGAAGGAACTGAACTCTGAGAGCAATAAGCTGCAGGAGATTACAGCCGAGGATACCCTCGTGCATCGTGATAAGGACATGTCCCGCTTCCAGCAGGAACTGGAAGCTGAAGGTGAGGACATCGTGGAATATATCGATGAGGATGAAATCGAGGACGTTGATGACCTCGATGATTTCGAATATGAGTAATCATAAAGTTCAAAGTTGGAAGTTCAATGTTCAAGGAATATAATATAGCCTCTGGTGTCAAGGCTTTCTCTACTACCCGTAAGGGTGGTGTGAGTCAGGGCAACTATGGCGAATTTAATATCAATGAGTTTTGCGGTGATAATGCAGAACATGTGGCTGAAAACCGCAAGCGTCTTGCCACAGAGTTGGGTATTGATACAGCCCATCTCATCATGCCGCATCAGGTACATGGAGTAGAGGTGCGTAATATCGCAGATGAGTTTTTTACCATGCCTGAGAATATCCGTAAGATGGTACTTGAAGGGGTAGATGCCTTGATGACCAATCAGGCAGGCGTATGCATTGGCGTTTCTACAGCCGATTGCATCCCTGTGCTTCTTTATGATGAGGAGCATCATGCTGTTGCTGCCATCCATGCCGGATGGAGAGGTACTTTAGCGCGCATCGTTCACAAAACCATCCAGGAGATGGCGTTCACCTATCATACCGACCCTAAAAAGCTGAAGGCTGTGATAGGTCCGGGCATCTCGCTCGACAGTTTTGAAGTGGGAGATGAGGTTTACGAGGCATTCGAGCAGGCTGCCTTCCCGATGGAAGAGATTGCAGAGCAGCGCCCTAATGCATCTTTTTCTGCCGACCCAGCTGAGCGCGAACGCCTGGCTGCTGAAGGTAATATCGTTCAGCCCCTGAAGTGGCACCTCAATCTTCCGCTCTGCAACAAGCAGATTCTTCTGCATTGCGGGGTAGCCGAAGAGAATATCCAGGATTGCGGCATCTGTACCTTCCAGCATAGCGACGAGTA
>ERZ1023886.286-NODE-286-length-21930-cov-77.330651_pt1 | contig 21930 bp, 19 predicted proteins | sample MGYA00380395_ERZ1023886 | MGnify/ENA primary metagenome ERZ1023886 (study PRJEB33179, sample SAMN07449002) | human gut metagenome | biome: Human-gut; feature: Human associated habitat; material: Faeces | host: Homo sapiens | place: India: Bhopal | collected... | reverse complement strand
TTCTACGTAATAACCATGATTCTTGAATTCCTGATTACCGCCATTCAGTTTCTGCTCACCATCATGAGTAAAAATCACACCAGTAGGAATTTCAGTACCAGCTGTATAAGTCCATTTAAAGACATTCTTGCCATCTTTAGTTCCCACCAAAGTCATGGCATCACCAGGCCACTTAGCAGTAGTAAACTGAGCCACCTTGTCATTCCATGCCCAAATCTTGGCATTGTCATAACTTGTTTCCAAGAACACGGAGATTTCATTTTCCGTTACCACTGGTGTATAGTCTGCCGCAAGTGCTGAAACTGGAGCCATGAAGGTCATGCTCAGCAGCAATACCAGTGTACAAATCAACGTATAAAATTTCTGCATAAACAAAATGTATTAAGTTTGAATTATAAGATTTCGCCGGCAAAAATAAGAATACTTTTTGAAAAGCAGATGAAGAAAAGTTAAATAAATAGCATAAAAAAAAGACAATCGTTTGCACAATTTGCAAGCGTATGCCTTTTTTTTATGCTATTTACTCAAGTGGCTCAATCAGCTTATTCAAGTGGCTCAATCAGACTACTCAAGTGGCTCAATCAGCGAGTACAGCCGACTGCGTAACCCGATACAGTCGAATCCTTAACCCGATGCAGTCATATCTGCAACCCGATACAGTCGAATCCTTAACCCGATGCAGTCGAATCCTTAACCCGACGCAGCCATATCCTTAACCCAGTTCAGCCACATCAGTTGGTAAACGGAAGTACATCGTTTGTTTACCTCATTTAAGTGCTCAATGACTACCAGGGCAAATAAGCCTTTCTTTCTGGAGGAGGGTGAAAAAGTGAAGCATCACCTGCCCGAACACATCACCTTTACCCTGCACGACCGTCGCACTTCAGGCGAAACTGCGGAGGGTGCAGAAGTGAGCAGCGAACTGAGAGGGCAGCGGAGCAAACTGAAACTCCGGCTGCAATACAATTATGATGTGAGCGAGAAGAAGGCTGACCAGCTGAGCGGCTATCTCAGGTTAGATATGATTGGCGACCTGGAGGACTTCTTCCTGCGAAAGGATTATTACATAGCCAACTGCAGGCGTTCGAACAGGAAGATGAACATGGGTGGCTATATGACCACAGCGATGATAGGTTTCTTTAAGGATCATGGTGTAGAAGGATTGTAAAAAATATAAAGCTTATGAATTATCCCCAACGTATGTACAGCAAGACCGAGCTGGGTCTGCTCTACTTTCCCGACACAACCGACGGGGCGACAGCGCGCCGTCATATCATGGGATGGATTAAGCGTTGCGAGCCCCTCTGGAACGAGCTGCAGCGTTTAGGCTACCAGGAGCATAGCCAGTATTTTCCTCCCCGCCAGGTATTCACCATCTTCGAATACCTGGGCGAGCCGGGGACATAAAGAAAAAAGGGTGTGTCATAAGTCCTTATGACACACCCTCTCTGCCTTTTACCTTTGCTTTACCCTTCGGCCAGCGATTTTCAATTCCCTTCGGCCGGTGACCGTTGGTTCAGGGCGTATTGGGTAATTTCAACCGTACAGGTCGATATTTTTTCGCTATTCCGAAACACAACGAACAGACATCGCTATAGAACGGCTATTTGTATTCTTCTTCCGTACTCCATTTGATTTTGATATCTTGAGATTATATACCATTCCTGCTTCAAACGTAAGATTCTTTATTCTATCAAAAATTTCATCAGAAGCACCAATCCTCTTAGCATCCTCTTTATCATGAGGAACACCAAACATCTGGAATCCCGTAATCTTACCCGGCAAGATAAATACGGTAGCAGTAACAGTGGCGCCAGAATTATCTCTTATCAGGTCATAAAATCCAAAGACAGCAGGAATAGACGTTTTATCATCAACTTGCCAATCAGGGATTCCATTATCTTTTGTTTGAATGAAATGACCAGTTTTGTAAGCCGAGACTATAACTGTTCCGATATTACCCCAAGAGTTGTTGTCAATACTAATATTCACCTTAGCCAAGGCATGCTTCATCGTGATCTCTACGTTATTCTTACGATCCTGAGCCGATGCACAATCCTTGCGAGATACGCCCCACAACAGATCATCTTGTTTCATAGAATTGTCCGTCTCCACATAATTCATCGTACGATTATCTGCGTTATAGGAAATAGAGTTCTGTGGATAACTGGCATAAAATTCTAGCTTTCCCTCTTTAGGCCAGAAACGCTTTGGGGTATAATTCCAGCTATTACTCTTATCATCATAGGTTACTATCTGACCATTATTCGGATAGTCTCCATCATACATAAACTTCTTTACCTCACCTGAAGGAGATGTATGAAGACCAAGAATCTGAATCTTGTCACCTCCGGTAAATGTCATTGTACCATTAACATCATTCAAACGAGTATTGGGAATTTCCTTCCAATCTGATTGCACAGAAAACTCGATAGGCTGACCAGATACAGGAATAGCATCCTCCACTTGATTGGTACAGGCTGCACCCATCAAGACAAAGAGAATCATCCATAACTTACTATAACTATAAATATTCCGCTTCATATTCCCGATTATCCTTATTAAATCGTTATTTCATCTTTCACCTCATTCCCAATCCAATTCCCGACAGTAGTCTTTACGTCGAACTTGACAGGATCAAGTGAAAGTTTAAAATGAAAGACATACGCTTTTCCTCCTTGAAAAAACGGATGATTACTATCGTCTGGCGGAAGAATATCTAGCAGATTTTTATATACCTTCACCGTTTCCTCAAAACCTCCCTGCTGTACCGTATAAACTATCTTTAGCTTAAAGTTTGCGGGCTTCGGCTGAGGGATTATATAGATATAAGAATCGGCAGCATTTGTTATACTAGAAGTTTTATCGTCTAACTGAGATGCACTTAACTTATATATGATTTTTTTGTACTCTTCGCCATCTTCTTTGCCATCTTCTTTGCCATCTTCTTTGCCATCTTCTTCGCCTTCTACTGTGCCATCTGGTGTCCAAGTATAAAACCATTTAGTATGATTATCGTAGGGCCTCCAACCTCCCGTTTGAAGATTCAGATAGCCCCCCATAAGAAAGATGCCTTTATTTTCTTTGTCGCCATATAGTTTCACCTCTTTAACTTTTATAACTACATCCTTTTCCTCTATTTTCGGATTGGCTGTGATTTCAAAGCTCAAACGAGCCAAAGCATGCCTGAAAGTAAATTTAACAGGGTTGTCAGCCTTTTTCTGATTCTCAGCATTAGCATACACCAAATCTACAGGAGACCAATTAGCAGGAAAATCTATTTCGAAATTATCATTCAGTCTTGGGACATCACTATGAGGCGCAAAGGCATAGAAATCCACAGATCCTTCACTTGGCCAATATCGGGTATGTTCATATCCCCAATTCGGTTGATCTCCTTTCCAGTTTTTCCAGTATACGTGTTCATTATTCAACAGCATCAGAGGTGGGATTGTCTTATCAGTATGCCTGTATATTGCAAAGACACCAAATCCAGCGTTATATGTGTTTCCTTTAAGAAAATCAATATTGGTTTCACTAGAACGGGTTGAAGCATTCCGACCCACATAAGCATCAAAGTTGATTTCAGAAGATGAAGAAGATGAAGTTTCTTCCACACCTTCTCCGGCACAACCAGATAATACCAGCTGTGCTATCAAAACATAAAAGGCTAAACGAAGAAACTTCATCTTATGATAATTTAAATTCATTATTTTTATCTGATACGATTAATCCATAGAAATTTCGGGGATCGTAGTATCATCTACCCAAGGTGTAATAGTAGTATTAACATCGAAATCGATTGGACGACCAATGGTCAAGTTAATCGTATATGCCATACCCTGCTTGAAGTTATATGGAAGTGACTTATTAACCGTATTTGTCACTGTTGCTCCCGGTATATCATTATACTTTATTTCGTACTTTACGATAACATAAAGTTTATCTGCACCTGATTCTGATTTAGAGAAATCCTGTGGAATTACAAACAAATAATCTGTTTTAGAATCTGGATTAGTAGGATGAGATGCAGTTGATTTCTTTACAATATAATCTCCAGAGAACCAATCAAATTTCTGTTTGCCATCATGAACTGGCCAAAGACCATCTTCTTTATTTGCCTTAGACAAATCTATAGTTCCCGATGTATAGAAAGCACCATCTGTTCCATTATCAGATCCTGCCAATGTAATACTCTTCAATGTAATAGTTACATCTTCAGAACAATCTTCCTTTAACTTTACAGTATATCCAAGTCTAGACAAAGCATGATTGAAAGTAAATGTAACAGGTTTGTTAGCCTGTGTCTGACCAGCAGCATTAGCCCACAACAAATCTTTCTGCTTAGCAATTGTTGATGATACAGTAAAACCAATTTTAGATTTAGAATCAGTTAACTCTGTTTTTGTTTCATCATAAGGAGCATACGCCAAGAAATCAATATGACCTTCTGGTAACCAATACTTATAGGGAGTATATGTCCACTTTGATTCTGAATAATATACCTTCTGGTTCTTAAACAAGTTCTGACCATAACCTTCTGTAGCTCCTTCTTTGCTATAGTTACCAAACACACCAAAAGCATCAGTCTTAAGCTGATCCACCGTTTCCTCGCTACCACGTGTACCATTTACAGCAACTGCACTTCTTCCCAAATAGCCATCAAAGCTGATAGCCTCATTCTTAGAAGAATTGTCTGAAACACTATCCAAGTCATCGCTTGAACAACTTACCAATGTCAACGCTGCCATTGCAGCAATACCCATAACAAATTTCTTATCCATATCTTTTTGGATTTTTAAATTAAACTAATCTATTATTAATCTTTTACTATTTTTATCTGATTCTTATCACTTTTTTTTCTACAGTTCCATATCAATATCCTCAGGTTTACCCCAATCCTTGACCGTGACGTCAAAACCGCCAGAACTTCCTTCCGAAGGCTTCACATCAGGTAAAGGGTTCGGCAACTCAACATCAACATGGAGAGAAGAAAAATAACCTAACTCCGATGAATTTTCATCTTCCTTAAACTTATCTCCTACCGCAAACTGATAATCTACCTGCTTCTTCTTGTCTATCAACAAAGCTGAAAAAGACAGCTTATTGTTTTCTGCATCAAGATGGGCAGTTTCTGGCAGGCCAAAACATTTAAACGATGTCGTCAACGTTCCTAGTGTCGCGTCATTCTTATCTATCGTTTTCGTCCAGGACTCCAGAAGATAAGTCACCTTACTACTCTGAAGCGGCTTCCCCTGTCCCAGCAGAAATCCATCTGAAATACCAGTTAAGGATCCTCTCGCAGAATACAGGTTTCCTATACCTGGAACTTTCACGTTGACCCGGATATGCGAAAGCACATTCCTTGGCGTTAAAGTAGCCTCAGAATAGTCTCCAGAAACATCGAATTCATCGAGTTTATCAGAGGCAAGCCACTCGGGCTCAACTCCTATCAGTTCATTATCTCCACGCGAGTACCAGCGCGATGTTGTATGCAGTACCAGAGCTCGCGCCGTCTCGTAAGAGTCCATTCCCTGAAATTCGAGTGTACCAAACTCGGTCGTACTCTGGTTGAATACCAGTACATGATATTTTCCAGGTTCCAAGAAAAAGTCGGCATGGGTTATATCATTAGTCAAGGCAGTATGCGGAGCACCACCTGACCAGGGAAACACCATGACCGTCATACCTGTAGGCACCTCTTTATCAAACAAACGCCAATCTACATTAATCCGCACCAATCTACGGCCATCCTTTGGCGGACAACTGGAATAGTCATCATAAACGCAAGAAGTAAGCGAAATGATAAGGAGCCAACAGTATAAGAATAGTTCTATACATCTTTTACATCTTTTCATGAATGCTTCATCTTTATATTCTTATCTAATTATCATATTCATTTCAAAATTTCTGGGTGCAAAAGTACAACATAAAATTGAATTAGGTCTAAAGCAATGTTTAATAAAAATAAAATGAAAAATGAGATAACGTTTTTGTTACAACACAAAAAAAATGCCAGTAGCTACCGGTTTAGTAAGCAATTAAAAAACCTACAATCAAACCAATTGATTGTAGGTTTCATTTCTATCATTTACAGCAACCAGGCAGTAAAAACACTACCGGCTGCAACTATTCATACATTATCGGCTCAGCCATACATTATCGGCTCAGCCATACATTATCGGCTCAGCCAAGCCTCCGGATTGAGCTTGGCAGTCTCCTTGCGAAGCTGGAACTGGAGGATGTTTTCAGAGCCGACACTACCCAATGCCTGACGGGTACGTACCTTCTGACCCTTATGAACGCTGACCGATTTCAGATTACAGTAAACAGAGATGTAGGCACCATGACGGACCAGCACGTTCCACATGCCACCATAACCGAAGACGGCACTCACCTCACCATCGTAGATGCTGCGAGCCACACAACCCGGCTTGCCCTGGATATTGATACCCTTATTGTCGAGCGTTACACCCTTCAAACCTTCTACATTATACTGACCGAAATGACTCACTACACGGTAACTGCCGCTGATAGGCATCGGCAATCGGCCACGGTTAGCCTCGAATCCACCGCTCAGCATGCGGTCTACCGAACTCAAGGTAGAAGCCTCCTGTGCCTCCTTCCTGGCAGCGGCAATCTCACGGGTACTGCGTTCCGCATCCATCTTCGCCTTCAACTCGGCAGCCTGTCTTTCAGCCTCCGCCTTTCTTGCAGCCTGTTCGGCAGCAGCCTCACGGGCAGCCTGCTCTGCGGCGGCACGCTTGGCAGCCTCGGCAGCAGCACGCGCCCTAGCCTGCGCTTTTGCCTTCGCCTGAGCAGCAGCCTGGGCAGCAGCCTCCTCCTGAGCCTTTCTTGCAGCCTCGGCAGCCAGTCTTGCTTCTTCGGCAGCCTTTCTGCGGGCAGCTTCGGCAGCAGCCTCACGCGCCTTGGCTTCGGCTATACGACGGGCATTCTCCCTGGCAGCAGCCTCGGCAGCAGCTTTCTTGCGAGCCAGTTCCTCGGCACGTTTCTTGGCGGCAGCAGCGGCAGCGGCCTTCTTCTTAGCCTCGGCAGCAGCACGGGCACGAGCCTTGGCTACTTCCTGAGCAATCAAGCGGTCAATCTGTGCGTTGATTGCCGCATCTTTCTGACGCTGGTCGGCAATGACAGCCTGAATGGTCTTCTGCTGTTTCTGCAGGCCCTGCACCATTTCCTGCTGCTGGGTCTGCTTGCCTTCCAAAACCGTCTTCTCCTGCTTACCCTTATATAATAAGGTGTTCTTATGTCCCTTAACATGCTGCAACTGCTGGTGCTTCTCGTTCACCTGCTTCTGCTTGGCCTTTACAGCCTCGCCCTGCACCTTCTGATAGGAAGAATACTGGCGGATGAAGGAAAGGCGGCGATACATCTGTGTCAGATTCTTGGCACTGAAGATGAACATCAGCTTGTCCTGAACCGTATGATGACGGCTCATATAGCGCATGGAACGGATATACTTGTTCTTGCGGTCCTGCAACTGTTGCTGAAGCGTTTTCAACTGTGCCTGCAGAATGCCGATATTGCCGTCAATATGATGGATATCCTTCTGGATACCGTCAATCTTCTTCTGACGCTGGTCTATTTCTCCGTTCAGCGCCATCAGGTCTTCAAGACGTTTCTTCACATCCGCCTTATTTCTCTGCAAAGCCTGCTCCTGCTCTCTGATCTTCTTCCGGATAGAAGCGCGCTGTCCCTGCAAACCCCGGATAGAGGCATTGCTATAGGTTGCCGCCTTGCGTTCTGCTCTGGTTGGCGCAGCTGGTTTGTATGTCTTTCTGGCCGCATGACTTCTGCTGTTCGTCTTTCTGGCAGGAGTAGCAGCCTTCTTTTTCGCAGTAACGGCAGTCTTTCTCACCGGCTTCTTCTGGGCAGAATGCTTCTGCGCAAAAGGTGCGAGCGAGAAGGTGATTGCCATGATGAATAATAAGATTCGCTTCATTTCTTATATTAAAAACCCATGTTCTATAATTTCAAACTCTTGATGAGCATCTACATACTCAATATCTTGCTGAGCACATCTGTTGGAGAGATCTTCTTGTATTTGCTGGAAATCTCTGTCTGAGTACTCCACTTGCTGTCGGTCTTCACCTGATTCAATTGCAGACTGATCTTAGCCTCCTGCTTTTTCCTGGTAGCAGTAGTGGTCATCGACAGATTCAGGGTGGCAGGGAACATCTTGACGCCTACACTCTTGAAGTTGCCGTAGTCGACGTGGAGATTGGAGGTGCCGTTCTGCGCACTCTTATAGACAACATCTGCTGCTGTGATACGGCCGGTAGTGCGGTTGGCTGTCCAGGCATAGGTCATATTGCCGTTCCTGAAACTAACCGGCACAGCATCTCCTGCCACATCCAAGGTGGCATCAAACTTCTTCAGGTCTGATTCCTTCACAGTTCTTTCGCCCGGCAGGAGCAGCTGGTTCCAGAAGAGAGCCTGCAGAGAATAGAAGGAGATGCCCTGCTTCTTGAGGAAGTCTACCTGGGTATAATCTGCCTTGATGTATTCCTTGTGCAGACGGTCGATGATAAGTACATGGTCGGGAGTAAACTCCAGACGGCCCACCTCTGTACCTAAGATAGGAATAAAGAGCTGGATGCGGATGATTTCATCCTTACGCATGCTCAGTTTGCCCGGCACGGTAATGTCCTTATCACCTGCCTGGAGAGTAAACGACATGTTGCCTACAATATTCCTGGTATACACCTGATTGTCTGAAACCTTCTGTACGAAAGCCAACTTCTTGAGCGTCTCACTCTGACGAGAGGCAGAACCCTTGGTGGCATTCTCTTTCTGATGACTGGCTGATGAGGAGCCAGAACCCTGTACATTCTTGCTGGTTCCGCAAGAACCAAGGAGCAGGATGCTGCAGGCTGCGGCAAGCAGCATCATCTTATTCTTCTTCATTGTATATTTCATCTTTCTTGATTTTTCTACTTATTCTTCTTACCTTTTCTAACTGACTTCTTCGTAGCGGCAGGTTTCTGCTTTGGCGCATTACGCTTCTTCAGTTCTTCTTCGGTAATATATTGTCTGTTTTTAATCTTCCATGCCAGCACCTCAGTCTGGTTCTCGCCGGTATAGGCTTTCTTCCAGAAATCTACGGATTCATCGGCCATACCATTCATATAATAGATATCTCCGGCATGTTCAATAACCGTACTGTTATCTGCGGTGGAATCGCGGTTTTTGAGTGCCTGGTCTATATAGGTCTTGGCATCAGCATAGCGTTCTTCCATAAAGAGAATCCAAGCATAGGTATCCAGATAAGTACCGTTGTTCGGCTCTGCCTTGATGGTCTTGTAGCTCATCGCCTCAGCCTTATGCAGGTCAACACCCTTCTCGCTCAGATAGTAGGCATAGTTGTTCAGAGCCATCACGTTGTCGTCTTTCCATTGCAGGCAGGAATCGTAAGCCGCAAAGGCTTCCTGCTCCTCACCTTTCTTATGAAGGATATCTCCGGTTACGGCATAGAGGTCAGATACCAGGTCGGCAGGCGACTGTGCATTCACCTGCGCCAATCCGAGACGGAACTCACGTAGCGCCTCGTCTTCCTTATCTTTCTGATAATACGCCATTCCACCGAAGTAATAGAACACCATTTCTTCGGGATTATACTCCTGAGCCGCCTTACATTGCAGGGAAACCAAGTCATATTTCTTCTCGTTCCAGAGCATCTGTACGAGTTGCATTCTGGCATTCACGTTATCCGGAGCTATGGTAAGCACCTTTTCGAAGGCACGGCAAACAGAGTCGGCTGGCATCTTCTTCAAACTCATATAAGCAGCTCTCATCTCTGCCACTTCGGCTGACGGATGAGCTACGTTGAGCGCCTTGTCAAACAGCGCAATCACCTTGGAAGAATCGCCACCTTCGCTCTCGTTCTTCTGAATGAAAGAGCGGTACATCATCACCTTGGTCTCCAGATCCGATTTCGGACTCATCAATATCTTATCGAGCATCTGCCCGGCAAGCTGCTCCTGATGGGTGGCATTATAATAGTCGTAAAGCGACATCTGGGCATAGGAATTGTCAGGCTCTTCCTTCAACACATCGGTAAAGCACTTGTAAGCTTCCTTCTGGCGGTCGTGCTGTACGAGCCAGTTGCCCAGCATTGTCTTGTACTGCATATCCAGCGGATGCTGGTCTACCAGCGACTTCAGTTCCTGATAGGCAGCCTTCTTGTCGTTCATCAGTTCATAAACTCTCATTTTAGAGAGGGTGAACTGTTCGCTTTCACCTTCTTCCACCTCAAGACGCGAAATGGTTTTGAGTACTGATTTATAATCCTTATTCTGGGAATAAAGCTGAACCAGGATGCGGAGGGCATCGGTATTATCGTGGTTCTTGGCATACAGATCCTCATAGGCATCGATGGCAAGATCGTATTTCTGGCTACCTATATAATATCTGCCCAACTGCTCTGCATAGGTCTGGTTTTCCGGATTCAGTTCTATTGCCTTCTGCATATAGGCAAGTGCCAGGGAATCCTGCTTGAGCTGAGAATAGAAAAGCGACTCATAGAAATAGGTTTCAGCCGCCTTCGGGTCAATCTTCCGGGCATGCTCAAAAAGGTCGAAAGCTGCCGAATAATTGCCGGCAGCCTGCTGGCGCGCTCCCTCCAAGAAGAAATAGTTGTAGCGCTGGCGGTCGTTCGGAGAGAGATGGTCCTCCTGAACCGCCGGCTTCTGAACCGGCTGCACCTTCTTCTTACGGGCAAGCGACGGCATGGCTACCGAGCCCAGCAAGACCAGCCCCATTGCCCAACTGATATTTCTAAGATTCATCTTCACGATTCTAATCCTTTCTATTCTATCTTTAACAATCTGTTATTTTACACCCGTATGACCGTATCCGCCGGCTCCACGTTCGGTTTCATCGAGCTCATTAACCTCGATGAAATCGCATTGTTCGTGCTTAGCCAGCACCATCTGGGCTATACGCTCGCCATCGTTGATAACGAAATCCTCTGTAGAGAAATTGATGAGCAGAACCATGATTTCACCGCGATAATCGGCATCGATGGTTCCCGGCGTATTCAGTACGGTAATGCCATGCTTCAAAGCCAGACCGCTGCGAGGACGGATCTGCGCTTCATAACCTGCAGGCAAAGCCATATAAAGACCGGTTGGCACCAGTCGTCGCTCCATAGGATGAAGCACGATTGCCTCATCGATGTTTGCCCGCAAATCCATGCCGGCACTCTGAGGTGTGGCAAACGCAGGTAGAGGCTGATGCCCCTTGTTGATAATCTGTACTTTTATCATGACTTCTTCTATTTTATCTGTGTCTGAGTTTAATAATCTGCAAAAATAAGCAATTTTGATGGAATAAATGAATTTTTGAGGATAAAAACATGTAATTTATCATATTTTATTTTGATTTGTGCTTACTTTAGTGTATTTTTGCGCTACAGAATCAAGTAATACAATAATATGGAATGGAAACAACTGATATCCAACAAGCGTTTCGGACAGGAGCATAAGCATGCCGAGCGCCATGATGATCGCTCTGAATTCAAGCGCGATTACGACCGTCTTATCTTTTCATCGGCATTCCGCCGCCTGCAGAACAAGACGCAGGTTTTCCCTTTGCCGGGCAGCATCTTCGTTCACAACCGCCTCACCCACAGTCTGGAGGTGGCAAGTGTGGGCATGTCGATAGGTAACGACATTTCCCGACGTGTCATCCAGAAGCGGCCTGAACTGAAGGATACGCTCGTCGAGGAGATAGGTACCATCGTAAGTGCAGCCTGTCTGGCACATGATTTGGGCAATCCGCCTTTCGGTCATTCCGGCGAGAAAGCCATCCAGACTTTCTTCTCTGAAGGACCGGGTCAGAAGATAAAATCAATGGTTTCATCGGAGTTTTGGGATGATATTACGCATTTCGAAGGCAACGCAAATGCCTTCAGAATCCTGACCCACCGGTTCAAGGGGCGCCGTCAGGGTGGTTTCGTCATGACCTATTCCATGCTTGCTTCCATCGTAAAATACCCGTTTGCAAGCTGTCTTGCCGGGAACCACGGCAAGTTCGGTTTCTTTGCTTCAGAAGCGAAATCTTATAGGAAAATTGCCGATGAATTGGGCATTTTTTGCAAATCTGCACCGGGTGAGCCTCTCAAATACGCCCGCCATCCACTTGTATATATGGTAGAGGCTGCCGACGATATCTGCTACGAAATCATGGACATCGAAGACTCCCATAAGCTCAAGATTCTTTCCTTTGCCGAGACGGAGCACTTGCTGCTGAGTTTCTTCGATGAAGATATCCAGCAGAAGATACGCCAGCGCATCATCGACGAAGAACTGACTGACGAAAATGAGAAAGTGGTTTACATGAGAGCCAGCGTCATCGGCAAACTGGAGAACGAATGTGTGGCAGCCTTTCTGGCGCATGAGGAGGAAATCCTTGCCGGAACTTTCGAGGGCAGTCTCATCGACCATATTTCCGAGCGCCAGAAAAAGGCATACAAGGAATGTGAGAAGATCTCCTACTCTAAGATTTACCAAAGCAAGCCGGTACTCGACATAGAACTGTCGGGTTATCAAATCATGGCAACTCTGATGGAGGTTTTCATCAAGGCAGCCGTCAACCCATCGCGCTTCTACTCCAAGCAGCTCCTGCGCCGGGTAAGCAGCCAGTATGATATAGAGAACGAGAATCTGGAGGAGCGCATCATGGCGGTAATTGATTATATCAGCGGCATGACCGACATCTATGCGCTCGACATCTATCAGAAGATCAACGGAATCAGCCTGCCTATTGTATAAGGTAGCGGAGTTCAAACATACATATCTTTACACTTTTCGATACATAAAACCAAAATTCCGCTGCCTTTTCCGAGATTCATTAAGACTATTTAACCGAGGCAAGCAGTTTTTACAGAAAACAAAAATCCCATGTTTCTATTGCCAATAAGCAATAAGAACATGGGATTCTGCGGTATAGGTTAGATATTTTTTTCCTTATAAATTACTTTATTGGCTCCGCTCGTAATCTTCAGAGCCTCAGGATGTTCCTTAATAAAACTGTTGATGTGGCGAACTCGCTTCTCTTCGAGAATCTCATCGATGGCGATGAGGATACCAGTCTCCTCTACATCACCAAAACCATAGTTGATGGCGGTACCGAAAAGCTTCATCGTAGGACTCAGACTCATGTAGGCATTAACAAGAGGAGGAATATTATAACCCAACTTGCGAACTTCACGGTTCAGGATACGATAGTCTGCCTTGAAGTCATCTTCTGTAAAGATGGCAGCCAAATCACTCTCCGGAGTATCCAATTTCAGCGGTTTCATCGGGATTACGAGGTTCTCCTTGTCATCAAAATGCTTCTTGAGGAAATAGAGAATCATGTCGCGGCCACGACGGATGTAAGACGGATACATCGTCATCTTGCCGAAGAAATATTTTACTTCCGGATAGAGAACCGTCAAGGCGCCCAAACCATCCCAGAGATTGTCAAGAGCAAAGATGCTCTTGGTGTTGGTACGCACATTCTGATATTCGAGCGAAACGAAGGAACGGCCCAACTCTACGGTATAAGGCATATACTCCTTGAGGAACTTGTCGGAGAAATGGAACATGTGGCTGGTTGCCAGCTTAGGCTGTCCCTTCTCATCGAGCAGCCAGTCCTTACCCAGGAGATAACGGTAACCGCCGATAATCTCATCGGCTTCAGGGTTCCAGACAATCAGCTGCTTGTAACAGTTGTCACCAAAGTCGAACTCATCAAGATCCATAGATTTGCCCGTTCCGCCTCCCGCTTCGCGGAAAGCGATTTCACGAAGTCGACCAATCTCTTTCAGCACATTAGGCGAATCATTTGCCGTAACGATGTAAATCTCGTTATGGCTCTTATTGGTCATTCTCAGTTGTTTGTCGGGTGTAAGCTCGCTCTTCAGGAGCTCACGGTCAATCGGTTGGATGATTTCTTCTTCCATATTACTCTTCTTATATGCTATGATTCTACGATTTCGTTAATATAAAACAATTCTTCCGGGTTTTGCAAACCATTAAAGTTCATAAACCCTGTCTTCAACATACTGCGCCCACTCTGTAGCCGACTTGCTCTTATCAAAAGTCTGCCAAGGAATCGGTTTGCCGATGGAGATGCGGAAGTGCTTGCCCACATTCCTGTACATCTCGTCAACCAGGAACAGCATGGCGAGATTGAACGGCAGATACTTGTCGCTAAATCGGGCGATGCGGTAGAAACGCTCAGAGTTGCACCCTCCGAAATGGATAGGCACCACATCGCGCTGATATTCTACACTCTTAGAGATAAACGTTTTCTTCCAAGGCAGGTCGTGGATGGTTCCATCCTTGCGCTTGCGGCTGTTCAAGCCTGCCGGAAACATCAGCATGTGGTTGTCACTCTTGAAGCCCGCCTCCACCATCCGGGGAAAATCGCGACTCTGGCGACCCGTCTTGTTGATGCCGATACTTACAGGTTTCAAACCCGGCAAGTTGAGCAGAAGATCATTCACCAGATAGCGGAACTTGCCATCATAGTGCTTGCCGATGATGGAACCGAGACATACGCCGTCCTGTCCGCCCAGAGGATGATTGGAAACAAAGGTATAGAGTTTGCCGTCGTTCTTGTCAGGCAGGTTTTCCAAGCCTACGATTTCAACATCCATCTTCAGATAGCGCACACATTCGGTGAGCCATTCAGTACCTGAAAGGCCACGGCTTTCCCACAAGAACCTGTTCACCTCGTCCTCGTGAATAATCTTCTTGAGCCAGGAAACCAGGAAGCGCGGTACGAATTTCACCTTGCTTCCCATCTTGCTCTTCAGTATCTTGTCTATGTCTATCGTTTTCTCTATTGAATCACTCATGTTTGCTAAAACTTATATAAGTAAGTGCAAAAGTAACTCAACTTTTTCAAATACGTGCCATTTTTTCCAAAAAAATAGCAAAAAAGCGAAAATTTATTAGTTTTTTAAAACTATCACGACAAATCGAGCCCATTTTGCATGTATTTTTGCAAAAACATCACACTTGATGAGAACAAAAAGGCGATGCCCGAAACTGGAAGGTGAAGTTGACCAAAAACAACTTTTTCATTAAGTTTTATAAATTTTGTGGGAAAATGTAAGGCTATATGGAGATTTTTATGTACCTTTGAACCCAAATTTATACATTAATAAGTACGCACGCAATATTATAACGCGATAAGACAGCAAAAAGATATATGATAAAGACAGCAGAAACATATCACGTACCGGTGCTCCTCAAGGAGAGCGTTGACGGGTTGAACATACAGCCAGGAGGCATCTATGTAGACGTAACCTTCGGTGGTGGCGGACATTCCAGAGAGATTCTGTCGCGCCTGACGGAGGGAGCGCACCTGTACAGTTTCGACCAGGACGCCGATGCAGAGCGCAACGTGGTGGCAAACGAGAACTTCACCTTCGTATGCTCCAACTTCAGATTCCTGAAAAACTGGATGCGCTACTACGGGGTAGACGGACTCGACGGACTGTTAGCCGACCTGGGCGTATCGAGCCACCACTTCGATGACGAGACCCGCGGTTTCTCCTTCCGTTTCGACTCCCCACTCGACATGCGCATGAACAAACGTGCTGGCAAGACTGCTGCCGACATCGTAAACGAATATGACGAAGGTGCCCTTGCCGACATCTTCTACCTATACGGTGAGCTGAAGAACTCGCGCCGCATCGCCTCGGCACTCGTCAAGGCAAGAGCCGAGAAGCCCATCCTCACCACCAAAGACTTCATGGCAGCCGTAGAGCCCCTCTTCAAGCGGGAACGCGAGAAGAAAGACATGGCAAAACTCTTCCAGGCGCTGCGCATAGAAGTGAACCACGAGATGGACGCCCTGAAAGAGATGCTCCGCTCAGCCACGGAACTTCTGAAACCGGGAGGTCGACTCAGCGTCATCACCTATCACTCGCTGGAAGACAGAATAGTAAAGAACATGATGAAAGCGGGCAATGCAGAAGGCAAGATAGAGCAGGACTTCTTCGGAAGAATAGAAACCCCTTTCAAACTCGTGAACAACAAGGTAATCGTTCCCGATGCCGACGAGCAGGAAAGAAACCCTAGGAGCAGAAGCGCCAAACTAAGAATAGCAGAAAAGAAATGATAAACGATAAAGACATAAACATCAGCGAGAAGCCTATAGCCGAAGAAAAGGCACAGGCATCACAGGAACCGCCGAAGCAGGCAACTCCGCAGCAGGAGCCACAGCAGCAGGAGGCTCCACAGGCTTCGCTCAAGGAAGTGATTGCCAAGCAAGCCATAGAGGAAGAGGCTTCAGGATCATCGAGTTTTACGCTGCGAAAGATTCTGGGTGGAGACATTCTTACCGCACAAATCATACGCCGGCAGATATGGCTCGTTATCCTCATCGTGTTTTTTGTCATTATCTACATATCCAACCGATACAATATCCAGAACGATATCATCGAGTTGGACAAACTGCAGAAAGAACTGCAAGACACCAAATACAAAGCGCTGTCTACAAGCAGCCAGATAACAGAGAAGAGTCGTGAAAGTAATGTGCTCGACATGCTGAAGAACAACAAAGACAGCGTGCTGCACATCGCTACCCAACCTCCATACATCATAAACGTACCCGAAGAATGAGCAGCAAATTTGATCACAAGAAAGTAATGCCCCGCTACAGCGCCATCGCCATCATCATGACGATTTTCGCCATAGCCGTAGTGGGTAAAGCGCTCTACATCATGACCGCCAAGCATGATTACTGGATGAAGGTGGCAGAACGGCAGAAGAAGGATTCCGTGACCGTAAAGCCAAACCGAGGCAACATCTTGAGCTGCACAGGACAGCTGATGGCAAGTTCGCTGCCGGAGTTTAAGGTTTTCATGGACTTCAAGGCGCTGAAAGATGCAGAAAACGACTCGCTGTGGGATGCCAAGCAAGACTCCATCTGTCTTTGCCTGCACCAGATATTCCAGAACCTGAGCGAGTCTGATTTCAAGAAGCACCTCACCGAAGGTCGCGCCAAGATGAGCCGCCACTGGCCGGTTTATCCGAAGCGTGTAGACTATAACACCTTCACCGAGATAAAGGACATCCCTGTATTCCGCCTGAAACCCTACCAGAGCGGTTTCCACTGGGAAGAATATAATGCCCGAACCAGAACTTACGGTTCGCTGGCAGGCCGTACCATCGGAGCCATGTATGGCGCCAAGGATACCGCCCGCTTCGGTCTGGAGCTGAGTTACGACTCCATCCTGCGAGGTACCAATGGTATCGTGCATCGCCGCAAGGTGCGCAACAAGTTCCTCGACATTACCGATACCCCTCCTATTGACGGAGCCGATATCGTGACCACCATCGATGTGAGCATGCAAGACCTTGCCGAACGCTCACTCATCGACGAGCTGAAGGAAATCAACGCCAATGTGGGTGTAGCCATCGTGATGGATGTACCTACGGGCGACATCAAGGCCATCGTAAACATGGAGAAATGTTTCGACGGCGAATACAGAGAAATCCACAACCATGCCGTGAGCGACCTTCTGGAGCCAGGTTCGGTGTTCAAGCCAGCCTCTATCCTCGTAGCGCTGGACGACGGAGTGGTAGACACAACCTATCACGTAGAAACCGGTGGCGGTATATGGCCGATGTACGGCAGAGAAATGAAAGACCACAACTGGCGAAAAGGCGGATACGGAATGCTGACCCTCGCACAGACCCTGTGGTACAGTTCGAACATCGGCGTGAGCCGCATCATAGACGACCATTACCGCAACAATCCGGAGAAATTCGTAAAGGGTATCTACCGTACCGGTCTGCACGACGATCTGAAGATTCCGCTGGTGGGAGCAACACCAGCCAGAATCCGCATGCCGCACAGAAACAAGAACGGACAGTATGACAACTGGGCAAAGACCAGTTTGCCATGGATGAGTATCGGATATGAGACCCAGATACCGCCTATCTCTACCCTCACCTTCTACAACACCATCGCCAACAACGGCAAGATGATGCGACCAAGATTCGTGAGCAAGGTAATGAAGAACGGAGAAACCATCATGGAATTTCCTCCTGAAGTGATGCGCCAGCAGATAGCCAAGGAGAAGAGCATCAAGGAACTGCAAACCATCCTGGAACAGGTGGTAAGCTTGGGACTGGGAAAGAAAGCCGGTTCGCCTAACTTCAAAGTGGCAGGAAAGACCGGTACAGCCCAGATTTCAAAAGGTGCCGGTGGATATAAGAGTGGCGGAACCAGCTATCTCATCAGTTTCGCAGGCTACTTCCCTGCCGATGCGCCACGCTACAGCTGTATCGTCTGCATACAGAAATCCGGTTTGCCTGCTTCGGGCGGTACGATGTGCGGTAAGGTGTTCCATGAGATTTCAGAAGGCATCATGGCGCAGAGTCTGAAAGTTGACGTAAAGGACGCCCGCGACTCAGCATCCGTCTTCGTTCCTGACGTAAAGGCAGGCAATATCCTTGCTGCCAACTATGTGCTCAGCCACCTCGGCATCAAGACCAATGCCAACTGGAGTGGCAGCTATGCCGACGGCAACCCTATCTGGGGCAAGGCAGAGCGCGTGGGTAACCACAGCATCAAGCTCATCAGGGAGAAGCAATACGGCAAGACGATTGTACCCGACGTTACCGGAATGGGAGCCCGAGACGCTATCTACAATATGGAGAGCCGGGGCATCAAAACCCAGATTACAGGTAGAGGAAAGGTAGTAAAGCAGAGTCTGGTGCCGGGAACGGTCATCAAGAAAGGTGTCGTATGCAGCCTTGTGCTCGAATAAAACTCAGAAACAGTTATCTGAAGCCCTATATATAATAAGGTGTAGATAAAAAATATATAGAATATAAAACAGAAACAGGATATGAAGTTACAAGAATTACTCAAAAACATCGAGCCGGTTCAGATAATCGGCGATGCTGATGTAGAGGTTACGGGAGTAAACATCGACTCTCGCAAGATTAAGGAAGGTCATCTCTTCGTTGCCATGAAGGGAACGCAGGTTGACGGTCACAAGTTTATTCCAAAGGCATTGGAACTGGGCGCAAAGTCGGTCTTGTGCGAAGACATGCCTGAAGAGAAAGTTGAGGGCGTAACTTACATTCAGGTCGCTTCGACCGAGGATGCTGTCGGCAAGGTAGCAACCCTCTTCTACGGCGACCCTTCAAGAAAGCTCAAACTGGTAGGCGTAACAGGTACCAATGGTAAGACCACCATTGCTACCTTATTATATAATATGTTCCGCAAGTTCGGCCATAAGTGTGGCTTGCTCTCTACCGTCTGCAACTACATTGAGGACGAGGCTATCCCTGCCGACCATACCACCCCAGACCCTATCGAGCTGAACATGCTCCTGGGCAAGATGGTAGAGGCTGGCTGCGAGTATGCCTTCATGGAGTGCTCTTCTCACGCCATCGCACAGAAACGTATCGGAGGCCTACAGTTTGCCGGAGGCTTGTTCACCAACCTCACCCGCGACCATCTCGATTATCACAAGACATTCGAGAACTACCGTAACGCCAAGAAGGCTTTCTTCGACGGACTGCCTAAGACTGCCTTTGCTATTACCAATGCCGACGACAAGAACGGCATGATCATGGTACAGAACACCAAGGCTACCGTGAAAACCTACTCTACCCGCAGCATGGCAGACTTCAGAGCCAGAATCCTGGAGTGTCACTTCGGCGGCATGTATCTGGAGATTGACGGCAGAGAAGTGGGCGTACAGTTCATCGGTAAGTTCAACGTGAGCAACCTGCTCGCCGTATATGGTGCAGCCATTATGCTCGGCAAGAAGCCAGAGGATGTACTCGTAGTGATGAGTACCCTTCACAGCGTAAGCGGAAGACTGGAACCAATCCAGTCACCAGAAGGTTATACCGCCATTGTTGACTATGCCCATACACCAGATGCACTGGAGAACGTATTGAATGCCATCCACGAAGTGCTCGAAGGCAAGGGCGGAGAAGTCATCACCGTTTGCGGTGCCGGTGGCAACCGTGACAAGGGCAAGCGCCCATTGATGGCACAGGAGGCTGTAAAGCAGAGCGATAAGGTAATCATCACCAGCGACAACCCACGTTTCGAAGAGCCACAGGACATCATCAACGACATGCTTGCCGGACTCAATGCCCAGCAGATGAAGAAGGTAATCAGCATCGTAGACCGCAAGGAAGCCATCCGCACAGCCTGCATGCTGGCAAAGAAGGGCGACGTGATTCTCGTAGCCGGTAAGGGACACGAAGATTACCAGGAGATCAAGGGCGTAAAGCACCACTTTGACGATAAGGAGGTGATTCGCGACATCTTCGGAATTTCACAGAAGTAAAATCAATTAAGAAAAGAAAGAAAAATGTTATACTATCTCTTTAGATTTCTGGAGCAGTGGGGCATCACAGGTTCTCACATGTGGGGCTACATCTCATTCCGTGCCCTGCTTGCGCTGATTTTATCATTGGTAATCTCTGCCTGGTTCGGCGAGAAATTCATCAAGTATCTCAAGAGCAAGCAAATTACAGAGACACAGCGCGATGCCAGCATCGACCCGTTCGGTGTCAAGAAGATTGGCGTTCCTTCTATGGGTGGTGTCATCATCATCCTGGCTATCCTCGTACCGGTACTGTTACTCGGACGTTTGCGCAACATCTATCTGATCCTGATGATCATCACCACCATATGGCTCGGCTTTCTCGGTGGAATGGACGACTTCATCAAGATATTCAAGCGCGACAAGGAGGGATTGAAGGGCAAATATAAGATTATAGGACAGATTGGCATCGGCCTGATCGTGGGACTGGTACTCTGGTCTTCACCTGATGTAAAGATGAACGAGAACCTCGCCATCGAGCAACAGGGACAGGAAACGGTGGTAAAGCATCGTACGGAAGCAAGAAAATCGCTGAAGACCACCATCCCATTCGTCAAGGGACACAACCTCGACTATTCCAGCATCACCAGTTTCTGCGGTAAGTACAAGGTAGCAGCAGGCTGGATTCTCTTCGTCATCATGACCATCTTCGTTGTAACAGCCGTATCAAACGGTGCCAACCTCAACGATGGTATGGACGGAATGTGTGCCGGAAACTCCGCCATCATAGGTGTGGCGCTAGGCATACTTGCGTATGTGTCGTCGCACATCGAGTTTGCCGCCTACCTCAATATCATGTATATTCCTGGTTCTGAGGAACTGGTAGTATTCTTCTGTGCCTTCATCGGAGCCCTCATCGGTTTCCTCTGGTACAACGCCTACCCTGCCCAGGTATTCATGGGCGATACGGGTTCGCTGACCATCGGCGGTATCATCGCAGTAGGTGCCATCATCATCCACAAGGAGCTGATGCTGCCTATCCTCTGCGGTATTTTCTTCGTAGAAAGCCTCAGCGTGATGATGCAGGTTTACTATTACAAGATAGGAAAGCGGAGAGGTGTGAAGCAGCGTATCTTCAAGCGCACACCTATCCACGACAACTTCCGCACACAGGACAGTCAGCTGGATCCTGACTGCAAGTATCTGTGGAAGAAGCCTCGCAACTGCTTCCATGAATCAAAGATTACCATCCGTTTCTGGATTGTAACCATCATTCTGGCAGCATTGACCATCATCACATTGAAGATCAGATAAAATACAGGCTCTTATCAGCCCGACAAGTATAGAGAATAAGACAATGAGCAAAATTGTAATTTTAGGAGCTGGCGAAAGTGGCGCAGGTGCAGCCGTGCTGGCAAAGAAAGAGGGATTCGAGGTCTTTGTTTCAGACATGTCAAAGATCAAGGATAACTACAAGAAGTTGATGGATGACCACAACATCGAATGGGAAGAAGGTCACCATACAGAAGAAAAGATTTTAGATGCAGATGAAGTCATCAAGAGTCCGGGTATTCCTAAGGAAGCACCTATGATTCAGAAACTGATGGCTA
>ERZ1023886.281-NODE-281-length-22113-cov-62.785203_pt1 | contig 22113 bp, 21 predicted proteins | sample MGYA00380395_ERZ1023886 | MGnify/ENA primary metagenome ERZ1023886 (study PRJEB33179, sample SAMN07449002) | human gut metagenome | biome: Human-gut; feature: Human associated habitat; material: Faeces | host: Homo sapiens | place: India: Bhopal | collected... | reverse complement strand
CCCCCCCGCCCCCGTGGGCTTTTTTTTTTCAAGCAGATTACGGCATACGAGATTGAACGCAAGGACTTGGGATTGTCTGGTGGTAAGCAGGATCAGTATGCAGCGGCTTTCGGTGGTTTCAACTACATGGAGTTCTTGCAGAATGATATTGTAATCGTGAATCCTTTGAAGATTAAGCGATGGATTATCGACGAGTTGGAGGCAAGTATGCTCCTTTACTTTACAGGTAAGAGCCGTAGTAGTGCAGCCATCATTGAGGAGCAAAAGAAGAATACTTCTCATGGTGATAACGATGCTGTAGAAGCTATGCATAAGATTAAGCAGAGTGCCAAGGACATGAAACTTGCTATCTTGAAGGGTGATATTGATGGATTTGCAGATATTCTCCGTGAAGGTTGGGAAAACAAGAAGAAGATGGCGAATAACATTACCAATCCTATGATTCAGGAGGCAATGGACGTTGCGATGGCTGCTGGTGCTAAGGCGGGCAAAGTTTCCGGTGCTGGTGGAGGTGGTTTCATCATGTTCGTGGTTGAGCCTACTCGTAAAAAGGAAGTGGAAGAGGCTTTGAAGAAACTTAATGGTTTTGTGATGCCTTTCCAATTCTCCGATGGTGGTGCTCATGGATGGAAGATTTATCCGACAGATAATGTAACAGCATTGAATAAGGTACAGTATAAATAAAGGGTAAGAGAATGGATAAACATATTGAAACACTGGTACAACGTTATCCTCAGTTGGATAGTTGTAAGGATGATATTTTGAAAGCTTACCAAATCCTGGAGGAAGCTTATTCGGCTGGTCGCAAGCTATTGGTAGCAGGAAATGGAGGTTCTGCTTCAGATTCAGAACATATTGTTGGTGAGTTGATGAAGGAGTTTAAATTGAAGCGCAAGATTTATGCAGCACAGATTGACAGATTGATGCAGATTGATGCAGAGATGGGTACAGTGTTGGCTGATCATTTGCAGGGAACTCTTCCTGCCATATCTTTGGTGGGTGAACCTTCTTTGACTACTGCATTTATGAATGATGCCGTTCCGGTTTTGATCTTCGCCCAGCAGGTGAATGGCTTGGGTAGAGCTGGGGATGTCTTCTTGGGTATCTCAACTTCTGGTAATAGTAAGAATGTTCTTTATGCAGCAGTAGCTGCAAAGTCTAAGGGCTTGAAGGTTATTGGCTTGACAGGTCAGAACGAAAACAAGTTGGAAACATTCGCAGATGTTTGTATCCATGTCCCAGAGACTGAGACTTATAAGATTCAGGAACTTCATCTTCCAGTATATCATTGCTTGTGCTTGATGTTGGAAGAAAAGTTCTTTGGTAATTGATAAACTCACACGGATTACACGAATCGCACGGATTTATATCAATTCGTGTTATTCGAGAGTTTCGTGTTCAAAATAAAACTCGTATGAAAACAATACTTATGGCGGGCGGTAGAGGAACCCGTATCGCAGAGCTTTTTCCTGACATACCAAAGCCGCTGATTCCAGTGGCAGGTATGCCTATCCTTGAGCGAGAAATAAGATCTCTCTGTGCGCAAGGTTTTAAAGACATCATTTTGACCGTAGGTTATCTAGCCGATAAGATTATTGCTTATTTTGGAGATGGCAGTCAGTTTGGGGCAAAGATAGATTATTTTGTAGAAGAATCTCCTCTTGGCAATGCTGGTGCTTTGTTTAGACTGAGGGAAAAAATAGGTGATGAGTCTTTCCTTCTCTTGAATGCGGATGCTGCATTCGATGTTGATTTCAATCGTATGGTTGCATTCCATAAGAATCATGGAGGTCTTGTTACTCTGTTTACTCATCCTAATTCGCATCCATACGACAGTGGATTAATCATTGCTGATAAAAACGGTCATGTAGAGAAATGGCTTGCCAAGGAAGATGAACGTCCACAGTGGTATGACAATCGTGTGAATGCTGGTCTTCATGTGATAGATCCCAAGGTTTTGGATATTAGTTTGAAATCTCTTGAAATCAACAAAGAGTCTGGATTCCCACAAGGAAAGGTTGACTTGGATCGACAGATACTCAAACCTCTATGTGGCTCAAACATGATGTTCTGTTATGACAGTCCTGAATATGTAAAGGACATGGGTACTCCAGAACGTTTTCATCAAGTGGAAGCTGATTATAAAAATGGTGTTGTTCAGGCAAAGAATCTTACCAACAAGCAGAAAGCCATATTCCTTGACCGTGATGGAACAATCAATAAATATGTGGGATTCCTTCGCAATATAGATGACTTTGAACTGATTGAAGGAGTAGCTGAGGCAATCAAGCTGATTAACCAAAGTGGATATTTGGCAATTGTTGTCACAAACCAGCCTGTGATAGCAAGAGGAGAGGTCACATGGGAAGAACTCAACGAGATACACAAGAAAATGGCAACCCTCTTAGGTAAAGAAGGAGCTTATGTAGATGGTATTTATATCTGCCCTCATCATCCAGACAAGGGCTTCGAAGGAGAACGCCCAGAATACAAAATAGATTGCGATTGTCGCAAACCGAAGCCTGGGCTGTTGTTACAGGCAGCCAAAGACTTCAATATAGATTTGTCGGAATCATATATGATTGGTGATAGCCATCGTGATGTGGAAGCTGGCGAGAATGCTGGAGTAAAGAAGAGCATCAAGGTGGAAGAGAATAAAGTTGGTACTTTAATGGAAGTATTGAATCAAATTCTTATCGATAAATAAAAAGATAATTTATGGAATCTATTCATTTGTTAAATGTGAGAATTGACAATCTCTCATCTCAAGAATTGCTGGAGAAATTAACCCATGGAGTTCTTGTCACTCCAAATATTGACGATATTATGAAGCATCAGCATGATAAAGAGTTTCATGAGTATGCTTCACAAGCAGAATTCTCTATTTGTGACAGTAAGGTGGTTAAGTTAATGTCTTCTATTGTAGGCAAATCATTGAAAGAGGCTATTCCTGGATCTAGCTTTTTCCCAATGTATTGCGATTATCATGCTAAGGATGAAAATATTAAGGTTTTCTTACTTGGAGCCAAGGAAGGTGTTGCTGATGTAGCTAAAGAAAAAATTAATAAACGTATAGGACGAGATATTATTGTTGGAACTTATTCTCCTCCTTTTGGTTTTGAAAAGGATGAGAAGGAATGCCAGCATATAATGGATATGCTTAGTAAATCGTCTGCTAATGTGGTTTTAGTTGGTTTGGGAAATCCAAAACAAACTAAATGGATTTATAAGTATAAGGATCAGTTGCCTAACATTGATGTATTTATGGCTTTGGGTGCAACTATAGACTTTGAAGCTGGAAACATCAAACGGGCTCCTAAGATTTTCCAAAAACTTGCATTGGAATGGTTTTATCGTTTCTGTATGGAACCAAAGCGCCTCTTCAAGCGTTACTTCGTGGATGATATGCAGTTCTTCTATTACTTCGGTAAGCAGCTCTTGGGAATATACAAGGATCCTTTCCGAAAAAAGTAGGATTACTTTCTTCGGAAGAACTTACATAGCAAGGCTATCGGAAGAAGGATGATAGCTGCTATGTAGGATAATATGATGCGTATGGCTTGTTTCATGCGTGCAAAAGTACAACTTTATGTTGAAACAACAAAAGATTTTCTTTGATTTCTTGCGATTCTGCATTGGTTCAGTCAAGGAAATACCAGATTCCTTGAAGGAAGCGGATTGGAAGGAGCTGTATGCTATCGCCCAAAAGCAGGCTTTGCTTGGTGTGCTGTTTTATGGTATCCAGCGGTTGCCAAAGGAGTTGGCACCAGAGCAGAAGCTACTGATGCAATGGATGGTGATGGCAGAACAGATACGAAAACAGAATATCAGACTGTTTCAGGATTCCGTGAAGGTTTGCCAGAACTTCGAGAACGAGGGCTTTGCTAACTGTATCTTGAAGGGGCAGGGGAATGCGTTGCTTTATCCTGACCCTTATATGCGTACTCCCGGGGACATAGATATCTATCTTTCGGGTGGTCGCAGGAAAATCATGAAGTATGTTGATCAAGTGTGTCCGAATCAGGTGATGCGGTATCATCATGTTGATTTTCCTGTGATGAAGACGGCGATAGAGGTGCATTTCACTCCTTCGTATATGTTCTGTCCGATTCATAATCGGAGAATGCAGAAGTGGTTTGAAGAAGTGATGGGCGAACAGTGTAATCATCGGGTTTCATTGCCTGATGGTTATGGGGAGATTCATGTGCCTCAGGTTTCATTCAACGTTATCTATATCCTTTCTCATCTGTATCGGCATATCTTTACGGAGGGAATCGGATTGAGGCAGCTTCTGGATTACTACTATGTGGTTTGCGACTTTTGTAAAGTCTATCAAATCTCTTCGAATCATCTAAGTAATTTTTCGAATCACCCCGTCCCTCTTTCCAAAGAGGGCTCCACTTTCTCCCCAAGCCCCTCTTCCTCAGGAAGCGGGGATGTAACCGCACCTTCTCGGTGCTCGGAACCGCTACGCTCTAAGGATGGCGGACCATCAAAGGTCTCGCCAGATTGTGCGGGCTGGGACCGCCTGGATGGTAGTGGGGATACGACTTCGGCTTGTTCTTTGGATGCCGGCTCTTCTTCTTTCTCTGCCTGTTCTTCTGTTGCTTTAGATGTGGTGCAGAAGGAATTGAAGCATCTGGGCTTATGGAAGTTTGCCCAGGCTGTGATGTTCGTGATGAAGGAGGTATTCGGGCTATCTGAAGATAGGATGATTGCGCCGATGGATGAAAAGGAAGGTAGGTTCCTGCTTGATGAAATCATGAGAGGAGGAAACTTCGGACAGTATGATGATAGGATGGGAAGTAAGGTAGATGAAAGTAAGATTCATCGTTACTTCAGGATGAATCTCAGAAATCTCAGATTCGTGAAGCATTATCCTGCTGAGGCGGTGTGCGAACCGGTTTTTAGAACCTGGTTCGCAGGATGGAAGTTTATAAACAGAATTAAATAACATTACTACTTCTATCTATGGTCGGAAAGATGAAGACAAAATGTTAGGTACATTGCGAAAGCCCCATAAGATAAGTTTTTGCAAATCATCTATCACCCATCACGATTTTCTGGTAGAAATCGGATAAGATATTGATAATCAAAGGAACAATATGCGTGACTGATACCTAAAAATGGGGATTTATCCCTCACGCATCCCTCACGATTTTGGCTTTATCCCTCACGATTTTGCTTATGCTGTAAAGCAAAAAGGCTTTTTTGCGATTGAAACTGGCTTCACTTGCTTTTGAAGTAAGTTTCATTTCGAATTGGTTTGGGGCTCAGATAAAGTTTACGTGGGGCTTTGTTAAGATTTACGTGAGATTCACTTCGGATTCAAATGAGTCTCAGTTCGATTTCTTTCAGATGAATTGATGAATCGGAAAAAGATAACGATGTAGCGTCTTATGCATAGCGATGGCATTATATAGCCCAAGTATGGGCAATGTTGGTAACTACTCATGCCCATAGGGGTGCTGAGTAGTTACGCAAAATAAATTAAATCAAAAAAATGTAATTTATGTGGTCAGACAATGAAACAACGCAAGATTTGTTAGGCTATCAAGTTCATGCAGACTTGCTCAAAAAGATAATATTGAATGATGCCATGTTGCCTATCTCAATTGGAGTGTTTGGCAATTGGGGTTCTGGAAAAAGCAGTTTGATGTTATTGCTTCAGCAGTCATTGCAAGAATGGGAGGAGGCACAACAAAATGAGCTGCATAGCATCATACTCCAAGTTTATTTCAACAGTTGGCAGTTTGAGAGTTATGACTCCACCAAGCTGACAATGATAGAAAGTATATTGGAAGCACTTGACAAAGACATTAACACACGGAAAGATGTATTTGAGCGAGCAGACGATTTACTTGCAAGAATAAACTTTCTGAAAGTTGGTGTCTTCATTCTTAAAAAAGCATATGACAACCTGACTCCTGATTGGATGAAGAAATGGCTACCTAAAAAGGATGACATAGATAAGATAACGGGAAAGGATAAATATAACAACCTACTTGAAGATGTAACCAAAGGTAATACTTCAAAATTCATTGCCACTTTCAGAGAACTTTTCGAGGATTTAGTTAATGACATGGGATATAAAGCCGTTATTGTCTATGTTGATGATTTAGATAGATGTGATCCTAAAAGAATTATCGGATGTTTGGAGGCTGTCAAGTTGTTCGTAAATGTAAAGAAAACAGCTTTCGTGATTGGTGCGGATGAACGTATAATTGAATATGCCATAAGTCAGCATTATCCTATTCAGATGAAGAAAGAAGATATATCCAGTCCGTTTTCTGACTATCTAGAGAAACTTATTCAATTACCATACAAACTGCCGCGCTTGTCGGACAATGAGCAAGAAACCTATATCACGCTTCTTTTATGCAAAAATCATTTGAGTGAGATACATTTCAACGAAATCCATCAGAAATATTTGGAATTCAGAAAAACAGACAAGCATTCCAAGTACAATATAGATGACATCAAGGCAAATATTCAAAATGTAGATTTTTATGCGGTAGAATATCGTTTGCCGATAGTTCCGATTATTAAACAATTCTTGAATGGAAATCCACGACAACTAAAGCGTTTCCTAAACACATTGTATGTACGTCAGGAGTTAGCGGAAGTAGCAGGCTTCAGAGATATTCGTCCTGATGTGTTAACCAAACTTATGGTTTTGGAGTACAATTCCCTCTACAATTCTCGTTTTGAAGAACTTTATAGACTGCAGAAGACAAATGAAGGAGTTCTACCATTAGGAGATGTCGAGCAAGAGGCAAAAACTGAAGATGGCATTCAAGACCCACAATGGAAAGACAACTGGTCTTCAGACTATCTGAAACAATGGTTAAGTTCAGATCCGTCTTTAAAGAATATAAATCTACAAGATTATTTTTGGGTGGCACGTGATGCCTTGAAGAATGAAAAGCCAATAGCTTCTTTAATTACAAATAAAGTCATGTTGCTATTCCAAAGATTGTGTTCTATACAAACAAATCGGGTAATGAAACGAGAGTTGCCTGATATAATTAATGCTTGTGATGATACTGAAAAAGTAATGATAATTCGTTTAATAAATGAGAAACTTAAACAAGAACCAAAATCCGAGACTTGTTGGACAATTCTTAATGCCGATGAAGAAAATCTATTGATGAACAATGATATAGATAGATTAAGGTTGTTATTCCATAATATGAAGGCAGAAGATATAGATGCTAAAGCTGATATTTTCTTTGTAAGAATGCTATCATTGAACGATGATATACGTGCTTATATAGAATCATTGCCGAAGGGAAATTCTTTAACAAAAGCTATAGAACGAAAAATGAGGAAACAATAATCATGGGTACATCACAATCACATAATTTAAAATCCTCCCCTAATTGGTCTGCCACCAAACGCGCAATGACGAGCATTGCAAAAGGTACAGAGAACAAAGCTGCGACAAACGCAAAGTTTATAGGAAACTTTGGTTCTGCCCTTGGTAATGGGTTGTATAGGGGCGGTGGAAATGGCAGACACGGTGGTAATAGAGGTAGTTCGTTTGGACGTGCCGGTGGTCGAGCTGTAAGAGGGTTAACCGCTGTTTTAAACAATGCCAAGCAATACGGACTAATTGCAAGTTTAGGTGTTGAAAAACTTCCTGAAGATCAGAAGCCCAAGACTCCACAGGAATTTAAGGAATTACTTCTGAATGAAATCATTGGAGACAATGATTCCACAATGGATGATGCTGCAGCAACTTATGCTATGGATAAAGTGCTGAATGATATTTTGTCAGATTGCAAAGATGGACAAGAGATAGAAGATAGGCTTCAAAACGCAAGCGAAGATGATATTTGTGAATGGATTATAACCTTTGAAGTGGAGTATATATTGGAATACTCTGCGGAATTGTTTCAAAGTCACATATTTGATAAAGGAAGCAATCCTGAGGATATAAAAAGAGAGATCAGGGGATGGTTGCATAACGAATTGGACGAGAAGTTGAGCAAAGAAATGACCCAAATCGACTTCAATAGCCAAGACGGAAAAGACTATCTTGATTCATTAACATCCGATATTTTAGATATATGGAAACAAGAATAAACATCAATTATACTCCGTCAAGAACAAGTGAAGTATTTGGAACTTTTACTATTTCTTTCCACGGATTTGACGGACAAATTCGCTCAGTCGATACAAAATTCGACCCCAAACAACTATGGGAATTCTCGCGGGATACAACATCTGTTGCTTTTGACTTTCTTGTATTAGCCATGATTGTATATAATGTGGATAGAGCTGTCCGTCGTTTATTATATTCAGACGATGGATGGAAACGAGATTTAGTATTGTTGGATGTACCTGTTATCAATCTTGCCATGATGAATCATGGACGCGAGGCTTTTAATAGAGCCATAAGTTTTCTTACTGGAGACAATTGGAACATACATTTTGTCCAAGCAAATCCTTATGATTATCGTCCGACAAAAAAAATTAGAGATTACGACCTACAAGAGTTTGAAAAAGTTGCTTTGTTCTCTGGCGGTTTAGACTCATTAATCGGTTTTATTGATGAAACAAATACGTTGTCTGTCAATAAAAAGATACTGCTTGTTTCTCATATGGAATTGGGTAAAGAACATTGCGACCAAAAAAGTATTTTAGGATATTGCAGAGAAAACAACATTTTCCAAAACAAATTTGAGCAAGTACTTCTAAATGCAGGTTTAAAGTCTAAGTCATGGAATGTAAAGGGAACTCCATCAGAAAGCACATTCCGTTCAAGGTCATTGTTGTTTTTTGCTGCTGGAATATACGTAGCCCATAAAATGTCACCAAACACCCCACTAATAGTACCCGAAAATGGAACAATATCAATAAATATACCTTTGGATAGCGGGCGTAGAAGTGCTTGCAGTACAAGGACTACTCATCCCACATTCATAAAACGAATACAAGAAGCACTTAAATTGGTCGGTATCAACAATACTTTTAACAATCCATACAGATTGAAATCAAAAGCTGACATGATGAAAGACTGTGACAATGATGTGAATAAGAGTGTAATATTAAGACAATTATACTCTAAATCATGTTCTTGTGCAAAAAGAGGGCATAATAGTCATTGGGATAAACCAGGAGACGTTATACGCAATAGAAAAATCACTCATTGCGGAATGTGTCTGCCATGTTTGTATAGAAGAGTTTCTTTAGATATTATAGGATTGGATTCAGCAGAATATGTTGGAACCGATGTCATGCATGGAACCAAGTACAATTTGAATATTCATAAACAGAAAAGAAACCATGATTTCAATGCCTTATTGTATTTTATAAAGAATCGAATGGATGCAAATATCATCCGAAGAGAACTCTTTATGAATGGAATACGTAGCAAGCAGGAGCTCGATGATTATGTGTCGTTAGCGGTACATTCATATCAGCAAGTCAAAGATTGGATTGCAAGAAAAGGAACTCCCGAAATCAAAAGTAAAGCAGGAATCATATGACATTAGATGCACATTGCCATTATGATATGATGGAAAATCCTACAGATTATATTAGCAGGGCTGAAAGTCATGGTGATATAATTATAGGAATGACAAATCTGCCAAGTCATTATAGAATGGGAAAAGCACATGTCGTGGGATATAAACACATACGTTTATCACTAGGTTTCCACCCACAGTTGGCAGCCACATCACAGCATGAATTGCCCATGTTTGACACTCTCATTAATTTTACTTCATACATAGGAGAAATAGGATTGGATTTTTCTTCTGCATATTCAAACTCAAAAGACATTCAAATAAAAAGTTTGAGACATATTCTTTCTAAAATCTCTGGTGATACCCATAAACTTGTAAGTGTACACTCCCGAAAAGCAGAGAAAGAGTTACTTGCTTTACTTTTAGAATACAGGATACCAAACGTTATTTTTCATTGGTATTCAGGAAGCATATCGTTGATAACAAATATCGTCTCAGCCGGATATTATTTCTCCGTAAACGAAGCCATGACGAAATCGTCTAATGGAAGGAAAATATTATCAACAATACCTAAAGAAAGAATTCTTACAGAGAGTGATGCGCCTTACAATAAACATTATAACATCAGAAATACATTAGAATATCTTAATATGTCGGAATATGAAATATATCAAAATTTCAGATGTTTGATAAATAGAATGAAATATTGATATCTGGGTGGAAGGTGGAGATAAACGGGTTATCTCCTTTGTCGCTCTATCTCGCCTTATGAAAAGGCGTGCTATCACCACATCGACTTCCCATCGTATAAGGGTGTGGAGGTTGAAGTGCATTATCGGCCTAGCTTCCTGTTGTGCTTCTGGCATGACAGAAAGCTTCAGAAATATTATGGGATGGTGAAGGAAGAGCAGTTCTCGCATCGGGTGATGTTGGGAGAGCAAGGGGAGATTGCGATTCCGACAGCGGAATTCAATCTCATCTTCCAGTTGACTCATATCTATGCTCATCTGATGAATGAGGGGATTGGGCTAAGGCAGCTGCTTGATTACTACTATGTTCTTTGCGACTTTTATAAAGTCTATCAAAATTCTTCGAATCCCTCCGTCTCCCTTTCCAAAGGGAGCTCCACTTTTTCCCCAAGCCCCTCTTCCTCAGGAAGCGGGGATGTAACCGCACCTTCTCGGTGCTCGGAACCGCTACGCTCTAAGGATGGCGGACCATCAAAGGTCTCGCCAAATTGTGCGGGATGGGACCGCCGGGATGCTATTGGGGATATGACTTCTGCAACTGCTTCTACTTCTACTGACACTTCTGCAACTGCTGCTCGCTCTTCTTTTGCTGCCAATTCTTCTGCAGCTATCGATAGGGTGCAGAAGGAATTGAAGGAGTTGGGGGTATGGAAGTTTGCTGGGGGTATCATGTATATCATGCAGGTGGTGTTCGGCATGCCTGCCTCTCAGCTTATTGTTCCTCCGAATGAGAAGTATGGTAAGTTTGTGCTGAACGAGGTACTGGAAGCCGGGAACTTCGGAAAGCATGATGAAAGGAATCGGTTTGGGAGATCAAAGCTGGGGCATAATCTCCAAAGGGTGTATAGGGATATAAGGCTCATGAGGTATTTTCCTGCTGAGGCTTTGAGTGAACCGATATTCAGAGTATGGCACTTCTTCTGGAGACTTAAACACAGGAGGTAATCTTTCGGAATCTTCTTTTCTCTTTCTAGTCCCACAGATTTTACAGATTCCCACAAATTTGAACCTGCTCGGTTCTGAGATTTCGCAGATAATGCAGATGACGCAGATTTTTTTGCAGCTCATCTATCACCCATCACGATTTACTGGAAGAAATCGGGTAAGCTATTGATAGCTATAGGAATCGCATGCGTGACTGATGGCTAAAAAAGGGAATTTATCCCTCACGCATCCCTCACGATTTGGGCTTTATCCCTCACGATTTTGCTTATGCTGTAAAGCAAAAAGACTTTTTTGCGATTGAAACTGGCTTCACTTGCTTTTGGAGTAAGTTTCATTTCGAGTTGGTTTGGGGCTCAGATAAAGTTTACGTGGGGTTCTATTAAGGTTTACGTGAGATTCACTTCGGATTCAAATGAGGCTCAGTTCGATTTCGTTCAGATGATTGATGAATCGGAAAAAGGATTACGACGTAGCGACTTGTGCATAGCGATGGCGCTATATTGCCCAAGGAAGGGCACTATTGTGCCATCGTAAGGTAATGTAGGTTATCTGCTGCTATTTGTATGAAGCGTATGATTTTAGTGTAGTGTCAAGGTTGATATTGTACTAGTATAAGTACCTGTGTGATAATGTGTTGTGTGGATTTAGTATAGTGTGAAGTAGATAAGGCAAGGGTAAACCACCAATACAGCGTAAGGTAGGGTAAATGAAAAATATTATCTTTGCAGCCGTTTTAAAATTCACATAAAATGGAAAGCAAAGAATATTTTGAAAAGGTGATCGCTATGGGAAGACGCAATTGGCTTCAGACAGGAAGTCACTTCTCTGCCCAGAATTTGGCGTTTATGTTCGGGTTGTTGGAAAGTTGCAAATTGAACAAAGTGAACTTTGGTGAGTACATCGAGGATATCCTTACTCGCATACTTTGTGGCGAGGAGGTTGATGCCTCGTTCCTGCCATGTGACTATGTTCGCCATTTTGAAGATGGTACGGATGCTGAGGTAACGAAGACATCACAAGCCGTCGCTTAATTGTTAAATTTTAGAAAATCAAAACTTTATTCAAAAATACTGGTACGGCTAACCCGCTGATAAATAGTGGGGACGCTGTATTGGTGGTTTACAATAATACAATTTTATAGGAATATGTCAGAAAATAAAGGTTTAATTCAAATGTTAGCTCAGTGTGAAAAGAGTGAGTTTGATGATGTCGTAAAGAGTTATTTAAAGGCGATTTATAAAACTAAAACATTAGTAGTCACAGATGGAAAAAATGATGGTGGACTAGATGTTAAAGTAATGGATATGCCTTTGAAAAAACTCCAATTTCAAATGACTATACAAAAATCATCGACTGCTAACGAGCGTAGAAATCTCGAGGCGAAAATCCTTGCAGATGTTGCAAAGGCTCAAAAGAATGTCGAAAATTATGGATATAGTGACAGATTGGAATTCTTCTATTCTTATCCACTTACAGAAGATTTTATTGAAAAAATACAGATGCAAGCGTTTGTAAATTATGGAATTAATTTGGTAATGTTGGATGCGAAAAGAATTGCAGCTCAAGCTCAAAACAATCCTGAATTGTATAAGTCGATTTTGACTAACAGTGGTTATAATACTATTAGTGTAAAAACTAAAGAAATATCTGATAAGGATAAGTTGTTTTATGACTTGGTCGGATTTGGAGAAGCTGCAGATGTAAAGCTTAAAATCGTTGAAGCTTATATTTTGCAGTGTTTATTTGATGAAGGTCAACTTACAAAAGATGAACTTATAAACAAGTGTATGCGCAAGTTTAGATCATCTGAAAATGAACAATTTTATTCAAAATTGCTCAATAGACTTCATTCTAGAGAAAATAGAATAAGCTATGATCATAGTGAAATGTCGTATAAGTTGACTGAAAATGAATTTCTGAAGATAAGTGATGCTACTAAGAAAAATAACTTAGATGAGTCCTTGTTTCTCTCTAGTATAAAGAAAGTTTTAGAAAAATATCATCAGGAAAATAATCTCGAAGAGTATATTAACTTACTTTATTCTAGTTATATTCATAGTTTTGAATTAAGATTATCTCAAGATTCACAAAATACGATTGAAGATGCAAAAAGTATAGTACACTTTGCAACCCAACAATTGAAAGACGAAATTCTTGCAAAAAACATGGTCGGTGAAATGCTTAAGATATGTGATGAAAATAAGTATATACAAAGAAATTGTGCGGGTAAAGTATTCAGTTCTACTATAGATATAGATACTTTAAAAAATTATGCAGATAACAAAAAGCGAGTTTTTGTTGATACAACACTGCCTTTGCATATGCTTTGTTTTTTTAATCATCCTGTCAAAGATGTAAAGAACTACTATTATTTGTTGTCTCGTTCGATGTTTGAATTTTGTAAAAAGCGAAATATTCAGTTATATATGACTAGAACTTATTTTAAGGAGGTTGTATGTCACGTAAGAGAAGCGATCGATTTAGTTCCTTATTCCAAAATTCCAGGAATAGAACAATTAGGTGGATCTAAAAATGTATTTTATAATTTTTATTATCATCTTAGACGACTTGGTAAATTGGAGGATTTAACCTACTTTGATTATCTTAATGATATGAAATTTAGGAATTACCCTATGCAAGGAACCTTGGAGCAAGAATTGGAGCTACAGTTAAATAATATTGGTATTAGAATTATAGATGTATGTAAAAAATATGATATATTCAATACTAGAAAATTACTTGATTCAGAATTGATCGCTACAGGAAAGAATAAGTCACAATTTGGCTTGAATGATGATGCTATCATGATGTGTTTTCTTGCTGATCGAGATATTGAAATTCATCCTGTAGATCCAATATTTGTAACTTGGGATAGAACTTTATTTAAAGTAATGCCATCTTTCTTCAATCATAACCCTATAGCACAAAGATGGATGCAGTTTACACCTAGTCAGTTTATTGATAGATACTCATTATTAACGTTTTCTGTTAATGAGGAAACTATTTCAAAGGAAATGTTGGCTATGCTTTCTGGTGATATCGAAGAGCGAACAAATTCTTTGTTAGATTCTTTGTCGCTAATATTGAATCCGGATGACCAAATGGGTCGTAAATACATAGATAAGCTTGCTGCGATGAAAGATAATAAGATTTATATGACAAATCGTAAGTCTGATGCACCTCAAGAGGAAATGTTGGATGATTCACTAGATAGTTTTATGAATAGTTTAACTACTCATTATAAAAAGTCTGAAGGAGGATTAAGCAGCTTGAAAAGTTTGTTCAGTAAAGCAGAATTAATGGATGATGTGATAAAATTAATTGCTGATAATATAACGGAATATCTAGAAAACAAAAAGTTCCTGGATACAATGTATACGAGTTTCGATGAATTGATTAAAATTAATATAATACAAAAGAAAGATTTATAAATTGCCTTAATTCAATTTATTCTTGATGTCATGAACTTCTATGCTTCTTGGATCACCAATCGTGAACAAATATCCTGAGTATCACATCATCAACCTCGGCAAGTTGACATACGCAGGTAATCTGGCTAACCTCGTGATCTCTACCGATGAGGCTTACGGCGAGGAGTTCTTCCTGGAGACTACCAAGTATAATCCTCACTCTCCATACTCTGCATCCAAGGCAAGCTCAGACCACTTCGTTCGTGCTTTCCACGATACATACGGTATGCCAACCATCGTGACCAACTGCTCTAACAACTACGGTCCATACCAGTTCCCAGAGAAGTTGATTCCGCTGTTCATCAACAATATCCGTCATCGCAAGCCATTGCCAGTATATGGTAAGGGTGAGAACGTGCGCGACTGGTTGTATGTAGTAGATCATGCCCGTGCCATCGATATGATTTTCCACAAGGGTAAGATTGCCGAGACTTACAACATCGGCGGTTTCAACGAGTGGAAGAACATCGACATCATCAAGGTGGTTATCAAGACCGTGGATAGATTGCTCGGTCGCCCTGAGGGTGCTGACTTGGATTTGATTACTTATGTAACAGACAGAAAGGGTCACGATATGCGTTATGCTATTGACTCAAGAAAGCTGCAGAAGGAACTCGGCTGGGAGCCATCACTCCAGTTTGAGGAGGGTATCGAGGAAACCGTGAAATGGTATCTCGATAACCAGGAATGGATGGATCATGTTACTTCTGGGGAGTATCAGAAGTATTATGAGGAGATGTATTGTAAGTAAGCCCCACCTGTCCCTCCCTTGAGGGAGGGTCCTTACCCTATACCCAAGCCCTAAATCCCTACCATAGGGATTAGGGATGTAACCGCCCCCCGGTGCTCAGAACCGCTACGCTATAAGGTTGGCGGACCAATCAAAGGTCTACGCCATGGTTGTGCGGGATGGGATCGCCTTGCTAAAGGTGGAGACCGCTTGTGTTGGTCTTACTACGGCTTGTTATAATGGAATTATGTAATACTGATTTTTTCCATCCGTTATTAAGGTCGAGGCGATTGGATTGGTCATGACTGAAGCTATTGTGGTACTCCTGCTGTCACCTTTACTCTTCCTGGGTGTCGCTGAATGGCGAGACTGGCAGAAAGAGTGTGAAAGAACTCTTCATCGTGCCAAAAATGCTAGAGAAAATGGAGGAGTGCTATGTCGAGATAAAAGAAAACAAATGAGGCCGTTCAAAATCGAACGACCTCAAAATGAAGTATGTGTTCTTTTGTATGAAAGAACACAAATTCGCTAGCGAAAAACGTGGGATGCCGAAGCTGTGATGAATTAAAGGGATTCTAAGCAAACCGTTGAAGTACTTCTTCCCCGTCTATTAGAGGTCCTTCCTCTGCGCTTAGACTCCATTCAAGATATTAATCAGAGTGACCTCCCGCAGGAGTGCACTCTGAACATCACTTATTTTAAGTCGCTACCCCCATAGTCCGACTATGGGTGCAAAGATACATAAATATTATGGAATATCCAATAAAAAATAAAGGAAAAACGATAAAGCAAGTTACAAAACTTAATTTATCCCATAAAAATCTAAAGACAATACCTGATAATGTATATCAGTATACAAATCTAGAAAAACTCGACTTAAGTTACAATAGGATAGAGGTGATTCCTCAAGCAATATTAAAACTCAAAAAACTTAGAACCTTAGATTTAGCTTTTAACAATATAAAGGTTCTACAAGGTGCTTTATTTAAACTGCCAAAGTTGAAGATTTTGAATCTGCATGGTAACCAAATCAAGCATTTACCCAAGCAAATACTTGACTCGAAGATTACTACACTCATTCTTAGTAAGAATAAAATAGAACATCTTGATGAAAGTTTAATAAGCGGTATCACAAAATTGGATATTGTAGATAATCCTGTGTCGTATGTTGATGAACTGGTAATTGAGGATGATAAGAAGGCTGTAATTCCCTCTATGCAACTTCCGAAGAATGAAACTGAAAATAAAAAGATTATTATGCATAAAGATAAGAAAAAAATATTTATCAGCTATGCTCATGCTGATGAAAATTTCCACAATAGATTGATGACCCATTTGAGTGTGCTGAAAAAGTATATAGGAGGTTTTGAAGAATGGTCTGACAAGAAAATTCATGCTGGACAACACTGGAAAGAAGAGATAAAAAAGGCATTGGATGATGCTAACATAGCAATACTTTTGGTATCTACAGACTTTCTTGCTTCTGATTTTATTAAAAACAATGAACTTCCACCGATTTTAAGGAAGGCTGAGGCTGAGAATACTAAGGTGTTGTGTTTATTGGTAGAACCGAGTTTCTTTTTAAAATCAGAATTGTCTGTATTCCAAGCAGTAAATAAGCCTGAGGAAACTTTGGCGGAAATGGAAAAACCTGCACAAGAAAGAGTATTTCTTAAATTGATGGATGAAATTCAGAGAATAATAGAGGTCGAATAGTTTGGTCTTGACATTAAAACAATATGATGATGGGAGCGTATAAAAAATATGATTTAGAAAGCATTAAGCAAGAAAGATGGTTCTATATTATCCATAGAAGTCAATGCACTTTATGTGGAAAAGAATTTAGCAATGGGGAGGAAACTTTTATTGGACATTTGGATAGTGGGGAATTGGCTCATACTTGTAAAGAATGTAGTTCTAATATGAGTGATGCAAGGTTGTATTCAATCAGTGGGAATAATCACCGCACGATTCCAAGATCTTCTGCAAAGTTATGGAGATATATGGTTTAGCAAAGTTCCTTTCTTTGTTGGATGAAAGTTCTTTATATTTCACTCGTATAGATCATTTTAATGACCCTTATGAAGGAGCATTGGGAGTTTTAGAAAATGAAGATGCTTGGATTAAAATGGAATTACAACGGAGAGCACCATTCGTTAATTTGGATGAATTTGACGATGGGAGAAATGACGAAGAAAAAGCCAAATATGAATTTGATAGATATAGAAGAACAATTAGGAAGTGGCGCTTAAATAACTACATAAGTTGTTGGCATCAGTCTGATGTCGAGTCTGAAGCTATGTGGCAATTGTATTCTAGGGATACTAAACAAGGAATTGCTATTCAGACTACGTTCGAGCGTCTTTATCAAGCACTACCTCTTACGGCAAATTGTAAATTCGGAATGGTGAATTATATAGATTACAAAGAATATAATGTTGGAACACCAGGAAAATACTTTCATATGTTTGATGCTCCATGGTATAAAAGATTATCCTTTGCTCACGAGAAAGAGTTTAGAATAATCTCTGATACCCCCCAAATAGAGCAGTTGACAGACTCTGGCGACTTACTCGTTCCTGTGGATTTGAACAAGCTTATTGAAAGTATTTATTTTTCTCCGAAAGTGGATAAATGGTTTATAAAATTAGTTTTTAACATTGTCAAGAAAAAATATTCTCTTTCTTTTCCGATGCTTCAGTCTGATTTAAATAAAGTTCCGTTTCATTAGTGTGTATGTGCTTTATTAAATTTTCAAAATTTACTGAACAGATTGTCCTGCGAGAGTAAAGAAACTCCAGATTTCTACGAATATCTGTGGTGAGAAGTTGAAGAACTGTGGTTATCAGTTTATGTGGAGTTTTGAGGAAGCGCTTGCTGACTGGTTTGAGGATAATGACAGGAAGTGGTTGAAATAAAGGGTAGCGGTGGTATCGGTGCCAGGCTATCGCTGCAATCGGTACCATCGTATCGTTCCTTTAGTCAATATGCTTGTTATCTTCCGGATGGGGTGTTATCATGGTTCTAAAATCATCCCGTCCTTCTTTACCATTAAAGAAGGCTCCACCTTTCTCACCAAGCCTCTCTTTCCTCAGGAACGAGAGGATGTAACCGCCCTCTGGTGCTCGGAACCACTTCGCTATAAGGTTGGCGGGGCATCAAAGGTCTGCGCCATATTTTGCGGGATGGGACCGCCTGGGAATAGCAGTTTATAGTTTACTGTTTATAGTTTACGGTTAATTTCGTGGTTATTTGCTGATGGTTTGCAGATTTCTTTCGATTTTTTTGGTGGTTTCGGGGAAAAAGTGTACTTTTGCGACATATATTAATCATTTAAAATGAAAGATTATGGCAACATTAACTATACAAGTGGATGACAGAAGTGTTATGGCGGGACTTAAGAAGGTACTTGAGTCAATGAAAGGTGTCGTGATAGTACCTAATCACCAGAAAAAAAGTGGGATAGAGGAAGCTATGGATGATATTCGCCATGGTAGAGTGACTGAATATGAAAGTGCTGATGATATGTTCGAAAAGTTGGGAATATGAAATACAGAATCATAGCTACCAGTCGCTTTGAAAAGGATGTAAAGCGTTGCAAAAAACGTAATCTTCCAATGGAAAAGCTAAAGAAAGTAATTCGATTACTTGAAGAGACAGGAAAATTACCTCCTGAATATAAGCCGCATAAACTATCTGGGCAATATGCGGGAAGTTGGGAATGTCATATTATGCCAGATTGGCTGTTGATATGGAAACAATATAATGATGAGCTGGTTTTAGTGATGACTAATACTGGTTCTCATAGTGATGTTTTCTAAAAAAGGTATTTTGAATATGATTAAGTTTGATTCTTTTTCTTTATTGCAGCGAGGTTACTTCCCAAAAGAGTTACCTTATAATTTTAATACCTTTTCTTTTGCATTAATGACCAAAGAAATGATAGCCAAGTTGAAAGAAGGTTCTTTTAGAGGAGTTAAGGGTGAATCACTTCCTATTACTTTTACTATACCAAGGGGGATATCTTCAAGACGTAATATAGCAATCCCAAATCCATGGAACTATCTTAAAATAGTAAGTTATTTAGAAGATAAAGAGAAAGATATCAATAATTATTTCTCTCAAACTGAATATTCTTTAAGCTTTCCTGTTAATTCAGTAGCGCTTGCAAAAAGATGTTTGGTTCCATGTAGTCCGAGTTTCCATTATTTTCGACAGGAAACGATTAAGCGTTCGATTGGAAAAAATGTGATTTTGAAATTGGATATCAATAACTTTTATCCTTCAGTTTATACTCATGCAATAGAGTGGGCTTTTACTGGTAAGGATTATGCAAAAGAGATTTGGGCATCTAAAGGTAAACTGAAACATGAAGGATACGAAATTGGAGAAAAGATAGATGAACTGATTAGAAAAAGTCAATCTGATGAAACTCATGGAATACCAATCGGCCCAGATGTAAGTTTTCTTGTAGGTGAGTTTATTCTATGTAAGATTGATGAAGAAATCCATGCAAGTTATCCCAATATTAAAGGATGCCGGTATTATGATGATTATACGTTTTTTGTGTCTGATGAGAAAGAAGCAAAATCTGTGTTGAATGATGTTCAAATTATCATGTATCGTTATGGTATTGATATTAATGAAAGAAAGGTTGAGATAAAGACTATTCCATGTCAGTTTTTTGATGGTGAAATGGGAGGCTTGTTGCCATATCGAGAATTGGTTCCAATTAAGGAGCCTACTTTGATCGGATATTTTGATACTGTATGGACTCTTGCTTCAAAGAATCCCAAGAAGAGATTAACGATTCTTTCATATGCTCTAAAGACGTTGTTTAATAAGAGTTTCGATTCTATATGGAAATCTGAAAATAAAGAATTATTGGATGCTCTTTTACTAAAGACAATATCTATTGATCCAACGATTATTCCTATAGTACACGGACTGTTTGTACGTAAAAAAACTCATTTTTCACATCCTTCGCTGCTTAAAGAATGTATTGACGGAATTCTTGCTGAGCATATTCCATTGCATAATCACATCGAGATCTTATGGGCGTTATGGATGGGGGCGAAATATGGTATAACGCTAGATAAGAGAGTTTTGTTAAATATACTGGAATTAGGCAATAGCGTATGTTCTTTGCAAGCTTTAGCATATATCAATGACGAGATTCATAAGGAATATAAGGATGATATTGATATAAAAGAAAAATTGACAGAATTAGAAAGCTCCTTTGATGGTAAATCGTTGTATGGAGATCAATGGCTTTTATTATATGAGAGTAATCTCAAAGGATGGCTCAATTTTAAGAAAATAATAGATAAGCATTCTTTCTTTAAGTATCTCCAAGAGCATAACGTTTCGTTCTTTGATGCTAATATAAACGCAGATTATACTTCTGCATCTTATTTAAAAGAGAGATTGTTCACAATTCCGGGTGGTGATGAGTTTGAAAAAGCTGCAATAGAACAAGCTGACCAGCTATGGAGTAAGGTTAAGTTGGAGTTTTATGAAAAAAGTGGTTTGTCCGGACATTTGGATGAGAAAGATTATGAAGCGAAGTTTAGTGAAGATATGCCAGACGATGAGGTCTTGACGGATTTGTTTACTCGTATCATGCTTATAAATGCTCATTTAAGTGATGAAAGTCTAGAAGATGTGGAAGCAGAAATGGTTAGAAGACTTTCTTCTTTTTTTCAATACTAATTGATAAGCCCGCATTAAAGGAGGGAATATCCCCTACAAATTGTATCACCCAATTGATACCGGTAAAATAATGTTGGTTCAGGTATCGCCTAGCATGGAGCTGGCGATACCTGCAGTAGTTGCATCTTATAGTTCGATGCCTAAGTTTTCTATCAATAATTTAATAAAGATTAATAGTTGAATGAATGATATAACTGCTTTTTTCGCTTTCCTGAAGTATTGCCTTGGGAGTAAGGAGGATATGAGTAGGGTGATTGCTGGTATGGACTGGCAGATGCTGTATTCTTTTGCTTCTAAGCAGGCTCTTCTAGGGCTTTGCTTTGAGGGTATTGAACGGCTAGGAGAGGAGTATCCTGATGAGCTGAGGCTGAACCCGATAGGAAGGGAGCTGCTGATGACTTGGATGGGGAAGGCGCAACAGATTCGCAGGCAGAATAGGAAAGTGAATACTGTTGCGAGCAAGCTCTTCTCTATGCTTGGGAGGATGGGATGAGGTGCTGTATCTTGAAGGGGCAAGGGAATGCCTTGATGTATCCGAATCCTTATTCTCGAACTCCTGGGGATATTGATGTTTGGATTGATGCTAGTAGGGAGAGGATTATGGAGTATGCTCAAAAGAAGTTTGAACTGGAAGATGATATCAGACTGCAGCATCTGGAGACTTCCTTGGATGGTGTGCCTGTAGAGTTGCATTTCTTTCCTTGCTCCATGAATAATCCTATCTATCATGCCAGGTTGCAGAAATGGTTTCGAAGGAATGCGGATCTGCAATGCTCGCATATTGTGGGGCTGCCCGATGGGGCAGGGGATATTGCTATACCAACGACGGCATTCAATGTGGTTTATCAGCTGACGCATCTATATCACCATTTCTTTGATGAAGGGATTGGAATGAGGCAAATCATTGACTATTTTCTTGTAGTCAATGATTTCTCAAAAAATGTATTTTTGAATAATGATCTTTCGAATCACCCCGTCAATTTTTCGAATCACCCCGTCCCTCTTTCCAAAGAGGGCTCCACTTTCTCCCCAAG
>ERZ1023886.263-NODE-263-length-23274-cov-19.129420_pt1 | contig 23274 bp, 18 predicted proteins | sample MGYA00380395_ERZ1023886 | MGnify/ENA primary metagenome ERZ1023886 (study PRJEB33179, sample SAMN07449002) | human gut metagenome | biome: Human-gut; feature: Human associated habitat; material: Faeces | host: Homo sapiens | place: India: Bhopal | collected... | reverse complement strand
GAAACATAAAAATGAAACATGAAAGGAAAAACGTCGGTGGTAAAAATATGTAAGAGATTTTGGAAGAAAATACCGGTATTTGAGTATTGTAGAGGAGTAATCCATTTCGTATCAATATACTAATTAACTCCTTAACGTTATAAGCCACCATTTTTTTCGTTAAATATTTCGTTGATGATACATTAATGTTCAGGCGTGTTCGTATATTTGCGTAAATAACTCCTCCCTATGGCAAAAAAGACGAACGAAACACTTTCAAGATTAGCACTGCAGCTCTCCTCAAGTGGAGAAGCCAATGCCACTTTCCTCTTACAACAAGCTGAAGGACGTATGCGATTACGCACGAAAGTACCCTCTTGGGCCGCTATTGACGAACTACACTACCCCCACCGCTTGGCCTTGGAGCAGTGTTCGGGCGAAGAGGCAGCACGCTATAAGGCCACTGTAGTAAGCCGACTGCTCTCTGCTGATAAACGCCACACATTGGTCGACCTCACGGGCGGACTGGGCGTAGACTTCTCATTTATCGCGCCATTGTTTAAAAAGAACGTCTACGTAGAACGCCAAGCCGAACTTTGCGACCTCGCTCGCCACAATTTACCATTATTGGGACTTCCCGAAGCACAAGTGGTATGCGCTGATGGGGTGGACTACTTACAAAACGAGCTAAACGACGACGAGGCGAGTCTCCTCTTCCTCGACCCCGCTCGACGCGATACGGCAGGACGTAAGACAGTACTTATAGAGGACTGCCAACCTGACGTTTGCGCCCTACGCGACACCTTATTACAACGCGCCCGCGTGGTAATGATAAAACTTTCACCCATGCTCGACATTGCAGCAGCCGTACGTTCGCTTCAGTGTGTGGCGGAGGTACACGTAGTAGCTACAGGAGGCGAATGTAAGGACTTACTCTTGATACTCACACGTGAGGCCTTACAGCAGGGCGGCACTACACCCACGCTTTATGCCCACGAGGGCGAAGAACGCGACTTTCGTTTTACCCTTGAGGAAGAGACTACCGCCACGCCCCCCTATGCTACGCAGTTGGGGCAATACCTTTACGAGCCAGGAGCTGCCGTGCTGAAAGCAGGCGCTTTTAAGAGCATCGCCACCCACTACGGCCTACAAAAACTTCACCCTAATACGCACCTTTATACTGCCGACAACTACATAGCAGCCTTCCCAGGTCGTTCCTTCCACATCGTACAAGTGCTCACCTTTAGCAAGGCCGACCTTAAGACGCTGCGTACCTCATGGCCAAAAGCGAACCTCAGCGTGCGCAACTTTCCCGCTACGGTCGATGCTTTGCGCAAAAAATTAAAAATAAAAGACGGAGGACGAACATTTCTTTTCGCCACCACAATGGCTGATAATCAGCACTTTATCATCATCTGCGAGAAAGCGGACGAAAAAAAATAATAAAAAAGTTACACCGCGAGTGTAACTTTTTTCGGTTTCACCCGTCTACCATACAGAGTGCCAATAAATGAAGCAAATAGATTTTCGACAAGACCTGCTCCCACTAAAGGACAAAATATACCGCGTCGGGCTACGCATCACCTGCAATCCCCAAGAGGCGGAAGACCTCACGCAGGACACGCTTATCAAGGCGTGGAACCGGCGCGACGAGCTATTTCTTGTTGAGAATATAGAAGCCTTCTGCATCACCATTTGCCGCAACTTGGCGCTCGACCGCATCGCTCGAAGCGAACAGGCGAACCAATCGCTCGAAGGAAATCAGATTGATAGCATTGACGCGAGTCGATCACCCGAAGAGCAACTCATTCACGACGACCGCCTACAGCGCGTTCACCAGCTCTTCAACGCACTGCCCGAACGAATGCGCACCGCCCTTCAACTGCGCGACATCGAAGGTATGAGCTACGCCGAAGCCGCCAAAGCAATGGACTTGAGTGAGGACCTCTTCAAAGTCACCCTCCACCGCGCACGAAAGGCGATCAAGACACAATACGAAAAAATAGAGAATTATGGACTATAAATATATCGAACAACTCGTCGAACGCTACTGGGAGTGTGAAACCTCTCAGCAAGAGGAGGACATTCTGCGTGCCTTCTTCGCGCAGGACGATGTGCCTGCTTCGTTGGCACGCTACAAGAGCCTGTTCGTATATGAGCAGCAACAAAAGGAGCAAACGCTTCTTGACGACTCCTTCGACCAACGCGTGCTCGCTGCCATAGGCCAAACGCAAACGACTGCTGAGCCAGCTCACATCGTAGCAGCACAACGCATCGGACTCACACGCCGCTTACGTCCGCTTTACCGCGCTGCCGCTGCCGTGGCTATCATCACACTCTTGGGCACCGCTGCTCAACACTCGTTCACCTCGCCACGCAACACTACGGGCTGGGACTACAACCAATCGGCCTACAAAGACTCTTACCAAGACCCTCAGAAAGCCTATGAGGCCAGTATGAAGACGCTACAACTCTTCAAAGAGGGCGCACAAACAGCCGTTAACGATTCAGCGCATCGCGACGATAGCCACATTAAGGCAACTCACTAACGTAACCTATGACACGCAAATTACTTTTGCTCTTCGTGTTGCTCATCAGTGCCGTAAGCCTTTGTCGGGCACAACGCGAGCAGGACTTTGCCTCGCGCTACATGTCACTCTATGCGAAGGGCACTTCACTCGAATGTACCACTGTTTCACCCTTGATGCTCGAACGTATGATGCAGCTGCCTGACGTCGAAGGCAATGACCATACGCGCCAAGTGCTCTCGCAGCTCAAATCGATACGCATGGTGTACAACACAGCTGAACACGAGACAAACCAATTATACGCCAAAGCGCTTAAACTCGCTCAGCGCAACACGGCACGCTATAAGTCGTATGCTCAACGACAGAGTAAGCGACTCTATGTGCGCCGACGCGGAAAGTTCATCGTTGAGATGGTGCTCTTCATGAAACATGATCACCACCTTCGGCTTATCAACCTTACGGGCAACATGACCGATGACTTTCTTCACCAGCTCTTTAGTCTCTGAGCTCTCCTCCGAAACAATCAAACACCCAATAAAACAATCGATCTTTTAACTTCTAAAAGTAAAAAATCTCACCGCCCCACTTACGTAGGGCAGCCACTTTAAAACACCGCTCTTACTTTTTAAAACAAAACAATCAAACCTTTTACACGCTGAAAACAATTACTTACAGGAATGGTTTCAGTTCTCTCAACCCAAGCCTCGCGCCGCACTAACTTGCACCGCACGGCTAACAAGATAAAACAGGGAAGCAAAAGCTCACACACGCTCGTGAGTACTGCTTCCCTTTATCTTTTTTAAGGCTGAGTTGTACGTCCTCACCTGGGGGCGACGCATCCTCACCTGGGGGCGACGCGTCCCCGCGTCGGTATTGCCTACTTGGGGTTCGATGCCTTGACAAGCAATACAAATACATTTTCTTATTGCCAAGTTGGGGTATCGAACCCCAACTTAGCAATGCCGACGCGGGGACGCGTCGCCCCCAGGTGAGGACGCGTTGTCCTTAGGTTGGCTTGCGTTCATTCTTGTCTCTTCGATAAATTGCAGTTTTTAAGCCATTAACTTTGCGTTTTTATGCGTTTGCACTAACTTTGCCGTGAAAAGTTACAAATCAATGCGCACCACACGCAGTATACTATATATTATAGGAGTGCTCGTCATCACTACGGTGGCGAGCCTAAAGGCGTTTGCGCAACAAGACCCGTCCCTATCTCACTACTGGCTGATCGAACCGCAGTTCAATCCAGCCACGGTGGGACGTTCACCACAACTCAGCATTACGGCTGCCATGCAAACGCACGCTATGGGCTACGAAGACGGTGGTAGCACGATGTATGCGGGAGCCGATATGGCCTTTCAATTGGGCAAGACGCGCCATGGCGTGGGAGCTATCTTCCAAAACGACGCAATTGGCCTCTTCTCGCACCAACGCTTCACACTGCAATATGCATATCACTTTAAGCTATGGGGGGGAACCTTCAGTATAGGTGCCGAGGCTGATATGCTGAACGAGACATTAAAAGGTTCAAAGGCCGACTTGGGCGACGCCAACGATCCAGCTTTCCCCACGACCGACATCTCTGGGTCAAAGTTTGATGCCTCGGTAGGCCTTTATTATGCCCACCGTCGTTGGAGTGTGGGTGTAGCCATGCAACACATCACAGCTCCTACCGTCACTTTGGGCGAAACGAACGAATATCGTGTAAAATCTTTATATAATTTGACGGGTGCATACAATATTCCGCTCCGTCATACGTTTTATACTATAACGCCCTCTGCACTCTTGCGCTACGACGGTTCAGCCTTCCGCGCTGACATCACACTGCGTGCGCAGTATGCACACGAGAAGCGACAACTTTACTTTGGCTTAGGCTACAGTCCGCAACACTCCGTGACAGGGTTCGTAGGCGGTCGTTTCCACGGCATTGACCTCGGCTACTCTTACGAGGCCAACACCTCGGGCATGGGACTTGGCGCTGGCCAACACGAAATCACCCTCGGCTACCGACTCGACCTCAACCTCACCAAACGTGGAAAGAACGTTCATCGGAGCGTGAGATGGCTATAGTCCAATGCTTGACCAATGTGCAAATGTGAGAATGTGCAAATGTGCAAATTGTCGCCTTTGTATAATTGAGTTTTCACATTCTATCCATTAGGCACATTGCAAAAAAACGCAGCAAGTAAATGCGACCATTTGCACATTTGCACATTCTCACATTTGCACATTAACCACGCATTTGCACATTAGCATATTAGCACATTAGCATATTAGCACATTAACTGAATGAAACATACCATTATATACATATTAGCAACGCTGACCACATGCGGACTATTAGGTTCGTGTATGGGAAGCAATAAGGCCATGATGAGCGGCGGCGAAGTGACTGGCGCTCGCGCAGCCTCGTTTACCGAACCTACGCCCTATGGCATGGTAGAGGTAAAGCGCGGTTTCCTTAAAGTAGGCCTTGAACAGAATGACTCGCTTTGGGGCACCGTGACACCGCAGAAGGAAATATCTGTGGACGGATTTTGGATGGACCAAAGCGAAGTGACGAACGCCATGTACCGCCAGTTCGTGGAATGGGTACGCGATTCAATCATTCGCGAACGCTTGGCCGACCCTCAATATGGTGGCGACGAGACGTATAAGATTGAAGTGGATAGAAACGGTGACCCCGTTACACCTCACCTCAATTGGAGTAAGCCCTTGCCTCGCAAACCGACTGAGGACCAAGAGCGCGCTATCAATAGTGTGTACTACACGCACCCCATTGACGGCACCCGAATGATCGACACAAAGCAGCTCAACTATCGTTACGAGATATTCGACTACGAGAAGGCTGCCTTGCGTAAGTATCGCCTCGACCCCAAAGAGCGTTCACTCAATACCGACCGTCCCATCGACCCCGATGAAGTGGTCATGATATCGAAAGATACGGCTTACATCGACGATAACGGTGAGATTGTGCGTCAGACCATCGAACGTCCTTTGTCAAGCCTTTACGACTTCCTGAACACGTACATCGTGCCCGTCTATCCTGACACAACGGTGTGGGTAAACGACTTTACGAATGCTAACAACGAGCAGTACATGAAGCTCTACTTCTCGTCAGCCAACTATAATGACTACCCCGTAGTGGGCGTAACGTGGGAACAGGCCCAGGCTTTCTGCGCTTGGCGTACCAACTACCTGCTCAAGGGGCTTGGCGCACAGGCGCGCTACATTCAACGCTATCGCCTACCGACTGAGATAGAGTGGGAATACGCGGCCCGTGGCAAGGAAGGCAACCCTTATCCTTGGGAAGGCATCGAGGCGAAGAGCAAAGAGGGCTGTTTCTATGCCAACTTTAAGCCTGACCGCGGCAACTATACGGACGACGGCAACCTTATCACCTCACGCGTAGGCATCTATGGTGCCAACTCTAACGGACTCTTCGACATGGCGGGCAACGTGGCTGAGTGGACCAGTACGGTCTACACCGAAGCCGGTGTTGACGCAATGGCCGACCTCAACCCGCAACTCTCGTACAACGCGGCCTTGGAAGACCCCTACGTATTGAAACGCAAGAGCGTGCGTGGCGGTTCGTGGAAGGACCCTATGTCGTACATTCGTTCGGCTTGGCGCACGTGGGAATATCAGAACCAACCCCGTTCGTTCATCGGTTTCCGCTGCGTTCGCTCTAAGGCTAACACAGTGAGCGCTACGAGCAACGGAAAGAAGAAGAAATGAATTCTTTAATAGTTAACGACTTTTTGGGTTAACGAGTTGACGAGTTAACGAGTTTTTGGGGTTAACGAGTTGACGAGTTAACGAGTTAACAAGGAAGTTACCTTTTACCTGTCAACTAAAAAAGACAAACTCACTCGTTAACTTGTCAACAAAAAAAGGAAAGGAAATGAGCAAAATAAATATAGTCGTCCGCTTGCAACATTGGATGGACAGTGTGCCAGGACAAACGTTTTTGAATTACGCCTATTCATGGGGTGCCTCAATCGTAATTTTGGGTGCCCTGTTCAAATTGACCCACTTGCCAGGCGGCAACTTTATGTTGTTCATTGGTATGGGTACGGAGGTTGTCGTGTTCTTCCTCTCGGCCTTCGATCGTCCCTTCGACAAAGAAGAGATTGGCAAAGAATTGCCTCATGACGTTGAGACAGACGAACAGATAGCCGAACGTCTCGGACTCAACGACGATGATGATGAGGAGGAAGAAGAAGAGGAGAACATCGTTGAAAACGCGCAACCTGCACCAAGCACAACGAGCACAACGAGCGCACAACCTGCGCCACAAATGCAAAGTGCTCCCGCTCAGCCTACCATTATCATTGGCACAGCAGTTAGTGGACAGACCTCTGATATGCGTAGCGAAGCCGCAGCCCCCAATGCTACCACGACTGCTCCACAGCAGCCCTCAGCCGCAGCCCCCACAGAACAGGCTACAAGCCAACGCAGCGAAGCTGAAGCCGCACAAGCTGCCATTGCCGCTGCTACGCCAGCTGGTGCCGTACCCTTCGATGCGGAGGCCAAGCGTTTGGCCGAAATCATACGTTTGGCCAATGACGAGTTGTTACGTCGCGCACAGGCTGCCCTCTCACCCGAAATGGAAGAGGCTACACAAGAGTACATTGCAAAGCTCCGCACCTTGGCCGAAACCTTCCAGAAGGTGGACGAACAGAGCGCTCGTTTGGCGCACGATAGCGAAGAGATGGCGAACCTCAACCGCACTCTCACGGCTATTAATAAAACCTACGACCTCCACTTCCAAAGCATCAGCAAGCAAGTGGGCGTTATTGAACAAATCAATGACGAGACACGCCAGTTGGCTAAACGCATTGAAGAACTCAATGCCGTCTATGGCCGCATGATTGATGCACTGAAGAAAACAAGCGGACAGTGATTTAATGTGAGAATGCTTGGTTAATGTGCAAATGCTTGGTTAATGTGCAAATGTGAGAATGTGCAAATGTGCAAATTGTCGCCTTTGCATAACTGAGCATTTGCACGCGATGAAGCGCAGCAATTTAAAGCGACAATTTGCACATTTGCACATTCTCACATTTGCACATTGACCACGCATTTGCACATTGACCACGCATTTGCACATTAACTAAAGAGACAATTATGTCAGTAAAAAAACGACCCGTATCTCCCCGCCAAAAGATGATCAACTTGATGTACATCGTGTTGATGGCTATGTTGGCGCTAAACGTTTCGAGTGATGTGTTGAAAGGCTTCTCGCTCATAGGCGATAGCCTCAAGCGCACCACAGGCAACGCGATGAAGGAGAATGCGGCACTCTATGCCGACTTTGAGTCGGCCTATAAGGCTAATCCTACGAAGGTAAAGCCGTGGTACGACAAGGCCATGGAAGTGAAGCGCATGAGCGACTCTCTCTATACCCTTGCTGGCGACCTGCGCCTTGCCATTGCTCGCGAGGCAGACGGCAAGGATGCCGACCCCGACAACCTGCAAAATAAGGAAGACCTCGAAGGCTCTAACCGCATTATGTTAGCCCCAGCTCGTGGCAAGGGCAAGCAACTCTACGATGCGATAAACAACTTCCGTACACGTATTCTCGCGCTCGTAACCGACCCACGCCAACGTGCTATCATTGCTTCCAACCTCAGCACCGACGTGCCCAAAAGTGAAGACAATGTGGGCAAGAATTGGCAACAGTATATGTTTGAGGAGATGCCCTCTATCGCTGCCGTAACGATGTTGGCCAAGTTGCAGAGCGACGTGCGCAAGGCTGAGAATGAAGTCATTCACGATCTCTTGGCCAATATCGACGTAAAGGACATTCGCGTTAATCAAATTAATGCCTACGTTTCGGCCGAAGCTACCACGCTCTACCCTGGCGACCAATTCCGCTCGAAGATATTTATGGCAGCGGTCGATACCACCCAACGTCCTGAAATCTACGTCAACGGCCGACGCATCAGTGCCGACGGTTCGTATAACTTCACCGTGGGCGGACCTGGTCAGTACTCCTTCTCAGGCTACATCTTAATGCCCAACGCTGCGGGCGACATGATACGTCGTGAGTTTACGCAACGTTACAACGTTATCGCTCCTCCTACGGGCGCTACCGTAGCAGCCGACCTCATGAACGTACTCTATGCAGGCTTCAATAACCCCATCAGCGTAACGGCCGCAGGCGGCAACGCGGGGGTTCACCTTACCATGACAGGCGGTACGCTTACTCAGACAGGACCAGGCAAGTATACAGCACGCCCCTCGAAAGTGGGCGAGAATGTCACCTTCACCGTGAGTGGCACCGTAAACGGCAAACCGCAGAACATGGGTTCGTTCACCTTCCAAGTACGCAAGTTGCCCGATCCAACGGCCTTTATCCGAGTAGGCACCGACCGCTTCCGCGGTGGCCGCATCGCCAAGGGTACTATCATTGGTGCTGCTGGCATGGGCGCTGCCATTGACGACGGACTGCTCAACATTCCATTCAAGGTATTGAGTTTCGAGACCGTCTTTGCCGACCGCATGGGCAACTTCCGTCCTGAACCCTCAGCAGGAGCCAACTTTACCGAAAACCAACGCAACCTCATGCGCGAGCTACGTCGTGGTCAGCGCTTCTACATATCGAAAGTGCGCGCCATCGGTCCTGACGGCATCACGCGCAACCTGAATGGTAGCCTTGAGGTGATTGTGAACTAACATTAATGTGCAAATGCTTGGTTAATGTGCAAATGTGAGAATGTGCAAATTGTCGCCTTTGTATAACTGAGCATTTGCAACGAAAAGCATTTGCAAGCAATAAAGCGCAGCAAATTAAAGCGACCATTCGCACATTTGCACATTCGCACATTTGCACATTGACCACGCATTTGCACATTGACCACGCATTAGCACATTAGCATATTGACCCCAATTAAATATGAAACGTATCCTTCTACTCCTTATATTGGCCACGGGCTGCCTCGCTGAGAGTCATGCCCAACCACCTCGTCGCCGTGCCGAACAGCAGCAAAAACAAGAGCAACAGCTCAATGCACCACAAGGCTCGTCTTACCGCGAGTTTCCTACGGCACAGAACATGCCCTCCGATGCTGCATGGCGGCGCGACCTCTATCGCACCATCGACCTCACCAAAGAGGCCAATGCCGTGCTCTACTACCCCACTACGCCACAAGACGGACGCGAAAATCTCTTCACTTACCTCTTCAAACTCCTCTTGCGTAAGCAAATCAAGGCTTATGACTATAAGCTCGATGGCAACGAGAACTTCTCGGCAAAGAATGAGGTGACGGCTAAGCAACTCATGGATCGTTATCACATCTTCTACGAGTCGAAGGGTGACAAAGTGCGCGTCAATGATGCCGACATACCCTCTGACGAAGTGAAGGCTTACTTTATTAAAGAGAGTACCTACTACGACCAACACACCGCGACCTTCCGTAGCCAAGTGACAGCTATCTGCCCCGTGCTCAAGCGTGGCGACGCTGACTTTGGTGGCGAACTGGCGCAGTACCCAATGTTTTGGGTAAAGATGTCTGACATTGCGCCTTACCTTGGCAAACTCATGCTCATGGGTTCATCGCTCAACAACGCAGCTATGATGTCGGCCGACGACTTCTTCACCATGAAGTGTTACCAAGGCGACATCTATAAGTCGGTCAACTTGCAAGACCGCCTTCTCTCAAACTATTGCACCGATGACTCTGCCATGATACGCGAACAGAAGCGCATTGAGAAGCAATTGGTCGACGTACAAGAGCACATATATGGCCGCGACAGTCTCTATTATGCTAAGCTCCGTGCCGACTCTATCGCACAGGCCGAAGCTGACTCTATCGCTGCAGCTGGCAAAGCTGCCCACCGCCGCACCACTGCCCGCCGTACCTCAACGCCTTCGCGTCGCACCTCAAGCAGAACCACCAAGGTGAGTGCTGCCAAGACGAAAGTCACCAAGACGAAAGCTCCCAAACAGAAGGCCACCAGAGCCAGATCGGCAAGCGGTGGACTCAGCGTGCGTCGTCAGAGACACTAATTTAGTACATCAATCTCCATTATGCGAACTCTTGACAATCAACCCCTCAGTCTACAAACGGACGTTTTCAATCGCCTCTTCTCAGAAGCTGAAATAGCTCGCTTTAACAAAGAGGACATAAAAGAATACGAAGACAGCCTTAAAGCTTACCGAGACATTCAAAATTCGATTGATACTGCGAAGGAAGAAGAATTTGCAAAAGGATATGCAAAAGGATATGCAGAAGGATTTGTAGAAGGTTTTGTAGAAGGATTTAAACAAGGTATTGCAAAAGGCGAGCAAAAGATTGTACAGGCAATGATACAACAAGGCTGTGATGTTGACTTCATCTCAAAAGTTACAGGCATCTCTACTGATACGATAACGGCCTATATCGAACGTCAATAACTTCTCCTACAAAAACCGAAACAGATAAAACGAGAAAGGAAACAAACAGAATATAGTTTGTTTCCTTTCTCGTTCAATTATTCTATATACGTTCTCACATTAGCACATTAACACATTAGCTCATTAGCACATTAACACATTAGCTCATTAGCTCATTAGCACATTAACACATTCTCCCCCATGCATCTCGTAATAGACTCAAAAATACCCTTCATACGTGGCTATGCCGAACAACTTGGCACTTGCACCTACCTACCTGGAGCAGAAATTACAGCCTCCGACGTGCGCGAGGCTGATGCCCTTATCATTCGCACGCGCACACACTGCAATCGTGCTTTGCTCGAAGGCTCACGTGTACAATTTATTGCCACGGCCACGATTGGTTACGACCATATCGACACTGACTATCTGAAGGAAGCAGGCATTGCGTGGACCAACTGCCCTGGTTGCAATGCACGCAGTGTAGCACAATATGTGGAGTCGGCCTTACTCTTACTCGCAGCCCACGGCTGTTGGGACGAACGACGCACACGCTCTCTGGCCTCAGCCCCCGTCTGCGCTACCGACCTTGACCGTAGCGTGTTTCAGCATCTAACGCTCGGCATTGTGGGCGTAGGCCACGTAGGAAAGGAAGTACTGCGCATGGCCGAGCGTCTCGGCTTTCGTCAAATCTTGCTCTGCGACCCTCCTCGTGCGGAACGCGAGGGAGACGCTGCATTCACATCGCTCACTACACTGGCACGCGAAGCTGATGTCATTACCTTCCACACTCCGCTCACGCGCCACCCCTCCCCTTATGCTACCTACCACATAGCCGATGCCGCCTTCTTACAGTCACTGCGTCCCTCGGCTGTACTCATTAATAGCAGTCGTGGCGAAGTGGTGGACAATCAAGCGCTACTCCACGCACTCGAACAAGGCCACCTACGCACGGCCGTTGTTGATACGTGGGAGAACGAGCCGCAGCCTCTCCCCTCACTTCTGCAACGTGTATTCTTAGGCACACCCCACATTGCAGGCTATAGTGCCGACGGCAAGGCGAATGGCACGCGCATGGCACTCACGGCTGTAGCACACCACTTCGGACTTGATGCCACGCCTTTTGCTACCATTACCGCCCCCACGCTGCCCAACGGCTACGCTTACTACCCTGAAGGCTCAGGTCACCTCCTCGCTCCCGAACTGCGTCTTTACGACCCTACGCGTGATAGCGAGGCACTAAAAAAAGCCCCTGAACTTTTTGAAAAGCTCAGAGGCGATTATCCACTGCGACGCGAAAAATAGGCTATGGCCTCTCCCCCTACCTACTCCCCGACTGGAGAGAGAATTAGGGGAAGAGGCCATAGTTTATTTATTTATTTTTCACCTCTTCTGGCAATATCGGCATAGCTCCCGCTTGGGTGCAAACGTAGGCACTTACACGGACGGCGCGAGCGTGAGCTTCGCGTATGCTCAGTCCCTCTATGAGTGAGGCTACGAGAGTACCCGTAAAGGAGTCGCCGGCACCAATCGTGTCGCTCACCTTTACGCGAGGTGTCTCCATAAAGGAGGTGCCGCCTAATGGATTGTCCTCTGTAGCAGGTGTGAATATGTAACTACCGTTCTCACCACAAGTGAGGATGACCATATCAAGGTTGTACTCAGTCAATAGGGTGCGGCTCTTGGCTTCGAGGTCGGTACCTTGTAGGCCAAAGAGACGAGCTACGATGACAAGTTCTTCATCATTTATCTTCAACACGTTGGCGCGCTCAAGAGAGGCTGTGATAATCTCTTTGGTATAGAAATTCTGACGCAGATTAATATCGAATATCTTGTATTGTCCCTTACCTGAAGGCACGGCATCAACAAACTTTAGTATGCTCTGGCGCGAACGTTCGCTGCGTTGTGCCAACGAACCCCAACAGACGGCTTGCGTCTCGCGTGCCAGCTGTTCCATTTCGGGCGTGAAGGGAATGTTGTCCCATGCCACGTCATCGGGGAAGTGGTAGTGAGCTACACCCGCTTCATCAATCTGTGCCAACACGGTGCCCGTAGGTTGGGGCAAGGAGGGCATAATGGCAACCAAATTGCGTTTGGCAAAGACTTCTCGCGTTTCGCGTCCTAAGTCGTCGTCGCCAATGGCTGATACGACGCGAACGGGAATTCCAAATTGTGATACATGAAAAGCGAAGTTGGCGGGAGCACCACCGATTTGTTTACCTGAGGGAAGCACGTCCCATAATACTTCACCCAGACCTATAACGTATTTCATTTTTTATTTTTTTTGAGAGGAGTAACGAGTTAACTAAGCAAGCGTAAACTATTTAATCTTAAAACAGTAAAATACCAAGTAAGCCACGGCTACGGCCATTACTACGACCGCTCCACTTTGGCTACCGAAGGCATCGCTCATGTAGCCCATAGCGAGGGGAATAATCGTGCCACCAAAGAGGCCCATAATCATCAGTCCCGACACTTCGTTCTTCTTATCAGGACAAGCCTTGAGAGCTTGTGCAAAGGTGATAGGGAAAATGTTAGAATTACCAAATCCTACCAAGGCAACGCAAGCATAAAGTGCCCATTGACTATGCAAGCAGAGGAACCCCGCCATAGCCAACACCATCATCATTACGCTAATAATAAAGAACGAACGTTCGCTTACCTTGCGCAACAGGAAAGCCCCAATGAAACAACCCGCTGTGCGAAAGATGAAGTAAAGGCTTGTGGCAAATCCGGCCTCAGCCAACGTTAGGCCCAAGTGCTCTTGAAGGAGTTTGGGAGCCGTTGTGTTGGTACCTACATCAATGCCAACGTGACACATGATAGAGATAAAGCAGATCAATATGAAAGGCTTATTCAATAATCGGAAGCAAGCACCAAAGCCCGAAGCTCGGTCGGCAGGTTCCTCATCAATGGGGACAGCTGAGAGCGTGAACGTGGCAAAGATAGCAATAAGCATGTAAATAGGGAAGAGTATGTGCCAACCCAGTCCGAAAGCATTGTAACTCGCGCCCCAAGAGGCAATGATAGGAGCTAAGAACGAGGCTATGGCCTTAATAAACTGGCCAAAAGTAAGCACACTCGATAGGTTGCCACCGCGTACCACGTTGCTCAACAGGGGGTTGAGCGAGGTCTGCATTATAGCATTGCCAATGCCTAAGAGCGAGAAGGCAATGAGCATCAACGTATAACTCTCACCAAACAAGGGGAGCAACAGTGAGGCAAAAGTCACGACAAGGCTCACCACTACGGTGCGCTTGCGCCCTATCTTGTTCATCAATACGCCCGTAGGTACGCTGAATATCAAGAACCAAAAGAATACGAGTGAAGGGAAGAGGTTGGCCTCTGTGTCAGTGAGTGAGAGGTCGGCCTTCACATAGTTCGATGCAATGCCCACGAGGTCGACAAACCCCATAGAAAAGAAGCAGAGCATCAATATGCTGATAACGATATTTTTCGATTTCATTTTCCTAATAATTCGGTTTTTAGTTTGAAGGTTATGAGCTTATAAAGCTACATCATGACGATACAAACTTTAGGGAATAGCCTGGTGATAATATTATATTTGCTTGTCAAGGCATCGAGCCTTGACAAGCAAATGCCGACGCGAGGACGCGTTTACTTTATCTTCCACACCTTAGCATCTTTCACTTTACCTCCGAAGAAGTGGAGTGCATTATAAGGTTCAGTGGGGAATACGAGGTTGGTCATGGCTATGCGGCCACCATCGACGAAGAGTTCAACAGACGATTTATCAACAAACACTTGTACGTGGTGTGTCTCCGCCTTTACTGGCACGGGAGCCCATGTGCCCAGTGCAAAAGCATTCTTGTAGTTTACCGTAAGCGTCTTATAACGTTTCAGACTTTCAGCATTGTCGAGCTGATGAGGTTCTACCTTCTTACCAAAGTCGGTAATGCCACTCTCTGCACGATCCATTACGAAGCGTTGTGCCTTCACATCGTAGTAGAGACTCACTTTTTCGCCCTTACTATTTACCAACTCAACGCCACACTTATCAGCATTGGCAGGGGTGAGATCAAAGTCCAATTCAAGTGCTCCTTCGTTGGCGAAGTCCACCTGCTTTTCGCCTTCAAACGAACCGAGGTTTTTCTCTTCGCCACGCAAAGCGGCCGTTTCCTTTACAGGGGCTGCGCTCAGTAGGAGTTCGCCCTTATCGGCCGTGTAGAGTTTCAACTCGCGTGGCAGCGCATTTTGTGAACGGAATTGTTGCGTCGGGGTGAGGTTCGCATACTGCCAGTTGCTCATCCACGGCATAGCGATTACGCGACCCGGCGTGTTAGAATAAGTGACCGTAGCGTAATGGTCCTTGCCCCAATCGAGCCATTTCACGTCGGTAGGCGCTGTGTCACACGTAAACTTTTGGCCGTCAAACTGTCCTACAAAGTACATCGTACCGCTACCGCCATACACAAAGCCTGGGTTAATGTTGACGATCATCACCCACTTCTTGTTTTGTTCGTTGCCGTCAACGGCCATCTCGAAGAAGTCAGGACATTCAAACTGATTGGGTTGAGGTCCGTAACCCTCGCCCCACTGGCTCAGGTACTTCCAATCCTTTAAGTTCTTCGACTCATAGAAGCGCATATTCTTGTCAGCACTGACAATCATCACCCACTTTTGCTGTGGCGCATACCAGAATACCTTCGGGTCGCGGAAGTTTTCGAGTCCGTCGAAAGCCGTCACAACAGGATTTTTCTCATACTTCGTAAAGGTGCGTCCATTGTCAAGGCTATAAGCCATGCATTGCTGCTGACGTTGGTGGCCATTAGGCAATCCTTTATGAGAGGTGTAGAAGGCAATGATAGCGTTTTTGCCCATTCCTGCCGTGTTGTTAGCGTCTACCACACACGAACCTGAGAAGATATGTCCCATCGTGTCGCGTGCAATGGCAGGTTGTTCGTGCGTCCAATGTACGAGGTCTTTTGATACAGAGTGTCCCCAATGCATATTGCCCCACTTCGAACCGTAGGGGTTATACTGGAAGTAGAGGTGGTATTCGCCGTCTTTATATACAAGGCCATTGGCATCGTTCATCCAGCCATACGACGGGGTGTGGTGATAGAGTGGACGATAGGTTTCGCGATTCTTCGTGTCGAACGTGTCAGATAGCTCGATGTGTTTCCAAGCCACTGCTGTTCGCGCTAAGCCTTTAACTACGAGAGAGTCATCTGCAGCTCCAGCGTGGAGGGGGAAGGGCACCATATAGTCCACTTTGTTAACGGCTAAGCGCACGTCCATGGGAGTGCCATTGAGCATCACCTGAGCCTCTGGTTGTTCCTCCTCAATAGGCAAGAACGCATACTTCGGAGCGTCTTTTATATTTACGATAGTGAGCGTATCGCTCGGTTGGTTCAACGTAAACGAACCTTTATTTGATGCGCATGAAGCCAATAGGGCTGCGCCAAAAAGTACTGATAAAGTTCTCATGGTTTTATTTTTTTTGTTGACAAGTTTTTTAGTTGACAAGTTAACGAGTTGACAAGTTAACAGGTAAATTTGTTTTTTTAGTTGATAAGTAAATGATAACTTACTCGTTAACCCGTCAACTTGTTAACCCCCAAAAAACTCGTCCACTGAATCAGAAATTAATTTTTGCTGAAAATTCCACGGTAAATGGACGAATATACGAGCCTGACAACCATGCACCGTTATACTGTGCGGCTTGATCCTTGTCTACCAACTCTGCACCAGCGATAGAGCCTTTTGCGCCCGTTTGGTTTAAGAAGTTGATAATGGTGCAGCCCAACTGCACGTGGCGGTTTACTTTCCAATCTACACCGCCAAATGTCTCCCAACGGCCACTGAAGTAGTAAGCATTCTTAATGTTGGCATACGTCTTAGAGAAGTAGCGGAACGAAGCCCAAATACGCAAGGCATCATTCTTGAGGAAGGTGTACGAAGGGTCAAGTTCTACTAACACCTTCGGTATCTCCGTAACGATATTGCCTGTAGCATTAATGCCGCTCACCATGCCGTCAGAGAAGGTTACACTCGTCTCGTACTTCTTATAAGTCGGTTTTTGATAAGTGAACAAGAAGTGGAACTCAAAGCCGCGGAATGGTTTCACTACGGCATCAGTGGTCCAACCCAACGTCTTAATATCGTAAGTCAAAGCCGAGGCCTTGATGTCAGACGCATTGTTCGGATTGATGAGGTTGAGCATAGAGTTGTTGTTCGACTTCGCAATGTATGAGAAGAGTGAGGTAAGACTCAACCAATCATTGTTGTAGTAGATACCCGCACGGCCTAAAGGAATTGCTATCTTGCCTACATTCGGCATTTCGGCGGGCGCAAACGAGTTCATGGCCGGGCGTTGCGTGTTATAAGTAAAGTCGCCCGTAAAGCCAAACTGCTTCGTCACTTTATAAGTCAAGGCAGCAGTGTATACCGTGTTGAGCCAATTGTAAGCATAATCAACTGGGGCAATCACTGTACCGTCAGCGGCCGTAGCGCCTAAGTGATAGTTGGCAAAACGCCCTACATACTTACCCTCCGCATTGCGCACGGCAGCATTCTCGCCCTTTGAGCGTTGCCACTCTAAGCGTACACCGTAATAGAGGTTGAACTTTGGTGTGATGTCCCAATCGTGTGTGGCAAAGATAGCCAATTTGTTCTCATCACCTTTATAATACTCCGACGCATTCTGGTTAAAGTTATAATAGGCCGAAGTGCCATAATAATTCTTCTCAGCCAAGGCTGTGGGGTGATAAAGCATGTCGGGCATCGCCTCTACTGTGTGGTCGTACATCGTCGTACATGAAGCGTAGTCGTTGTGGTAATGCCATTGGTTCAAACCCACGCGCCACGTCATGTTGTCATATTTACGTTTAAGCTCAGAGGTGAGGAACGTTTCATCTATCTTGCCACGGTTGAAGCACGACATACGGCTCTGCAAATGGCCTGCGTAGGGGGTAAGTGTTCCGTCTGCGCCTTTCGTATAATAACCATCGGCCACGGTCACTTCGCTCAGCGACATAGGAGTTTGGTAGAGATACGAGCCTTGTGCGTGGTCGTACTTAAAGCGCACGTCCCACTCCAATCCATTGTCCCAACGATAGTTGTTCTGTAGTGTAAACTGATTGCCTCGGCTGGCTGTGGCATCGTAGAGTGAAGTAGTCTTTACCTCACCCGTGCGCATGTCCATATAAGGAATGGTCGAAACGTTGGGCAGGTAAGAACTGGTGCCAAGGCTGAAACCGGGTATTTCCTTTACTGACCCATCACCATTATAGATAAAGGGCGCTCCCGTCGTGGCGTTCGATAGCCAGTGGGAGTTGGAGTAATGATAAATGGCTGACAAGCGGCCGCGACCTTCGTTATAGAGCTTTGTCAACGCAAATTTATAGATCTCCGTGCGGTCTTGGTACTGTGCAAAGCGCAACTTAAACGAACCTGGGTCGAAGTTCTGATAAACGCTGCCTGAATAGAACCACCCCTTACCAATGGCACCATTGAGATTGAGGTCGAACTGTTGTTTGCCAAAGTGGTTGGTGTTATAATTCAGCGTGCCGTTGAAGAATTTTGTCTTGTCCGTGCCTAATTGGTCGAACGAATTGACAGCGTAACCTATGTTGCCCGTCGTAATGGCCGTCTCTGATATCTTTAAGAGTCCTGTGTGAGCCAACGACCCATCACCTCTCCAGTGGGTATTTACGTTGTGAGGGTTGGAGTTAAATACAACGGGGAGTCCGTTTTCAAGCACATTGACATCGCCGCCTGGCAACCCGATTGAAATCTCGCGAGGCCCATTTGCTGACGCTGCATTGAGCATCACGTTGCGATTGCCCTCTTCTTTGGCAGCATTCTCTGTGGCTGTACTGTCAGCAGCTGTAACTTTTCCTTGTGCCATCGCTCCCGCGCTTATAGCAGCCATAAAGGTCAGCAAGGCTGCGCGTTGCAATTGTCTCTTTTGGTAAGTCATGGTAACTGTTGTTTTTTGTAGATCGGTGTAAAAAGATGAGTTTCGTTAACTACCACATGGCGTGTACATTTATAATATAACCCGTCGTGAGGACTCGTTTGTGCCTCTTTGCCGCGTATGATAACAAATGTGACGTGCATCAAATGTTACATCTCATGTGGTGTTTGTGCTGCAAAACTACTGATAGCCAACACTTTTGTCAAGCACAAATGTTGCATTCACTTGTAATTTTGATACATTGCAACATTAATGTTACAAAATACAACGTTATTACATCTCTCGATGTATTACCAACTGTTTTGCATGGCGTATATAGCAAAACAAGATAATAATCTTATCCTATACAAAGCAAATCTGAAGGATAAACAAACTGCGTTCTCTCTCCTTCCCCCTCTCACTGGTCGGGAAGGAGGGTAAGGGGGAGAGGACGCAATTAAGCATTTTTAAATCCCAAAATTGGCATTGGTTTATCCTACCGCCTTATATTTGCAGCCATAACCTTTCCACATCTTATTAACAATCTAAAACAGACAACAATTATGAAGAACTATCGCATAGAGGCCATTATCATGGCTATTGGCATGCTCGTCTTAGGTTTTTTCATCTACTTAGGACTTTCGGCCTTCGCCAGCAAAGACCGTGTAGTGAGTGTGCGCGGACTGGCAGAGCGTGAAGTAAAGGCCGACCACGTCATTTGGCCTATCACCTACAAGACTACTGGCAACGACCTGCAAGCTATCTATGCTAACCTTAACGCAGTGACGCCACGCATTGAGGCTTTCCTGACTCAAAATGGAGTGAAGCGCACCGATATTAGTGTAGGTGCGCCCCAGATTGTCGACCTTAAGGCTGAACGCTATTCTTCGTCAGACAATGCTACGCGCGACCGTTATAATGTAACGATCGTACTGACCGTATCAAGCAATCAAGTTGACCAAGTACGCTCCTTAATGCCGCGTATGGGAGAACTGCTGAAACAAGGCATTGCCATTTCGGCTGGCGATTATGATACGCAGGTGAAGTATGAATTTACGAGTCTCAACAAGATTAAGCCACAGATGATCGAAGAAGCTACTAAGAATGCACGCGAGGCTGCGGTTAAGTTTGCCAACGACTCTGAAAGTAAAATGGGCAAGATCAAGAGTGCTTCGCAGGGATTGTTCTCTATCGACGACCGCGACCAATACACTCCTTATATTAAAAACGTACGCGTAGTAACCTCTATTGACTATTTCTTGGAGAACTAAGTCTGACATGAATGAACATTAACGAAAAAAGATTCATGGATAATTCATGATCATTCGTATTCAAAACAAAGCGCGCTCTAACATCTTACAAGTTAGAGCGCGCTTCTTATTATTTTAGTGCTTAAACGTTTCCTTATCCTACTTGGCTACCATTCGCTACTTCACGATCAACGGTAACGACTGAGAGCGAGTCGTCGAAGTTGACAGCAGAGAGTATCATACCCTGACTCTCGATGCCATTAATCGTACGCGGAGCGAGGTTGGCGATGTAGCACACCTGCTTACCGATGAGTTGTTCAGGATCGTAGTACTGAGCGATGCCCGATACGATAGTACGATTTTCAGCACCATCGGCAATGAGGAACTTCAAGAGCTTCTTACTCTTCTTCACCTTCTCACACTCAATGACCTTGCCCACACGAATGTCGAGACCCTCAAACTGCTCGAAAGGAATGGTTTCCTTCACAGGAGCGGCCTTAAAGTTAGCAGCCTCGTTAGCCTTCTTCGTATCAAGGAGCTTTTGTACTTGTGCCTCTACCACACTGTCTTCTATCTTCTCAAAGAGCAATGCTGGCGCACCCAATACGTGGCCTTCGGGTAAGAGGTCGGTAGCACCTAAGCGGTCCCACTCTACTTCGTCCATGTTGAGCATCATGCGCAACTTCTGACTTGAGAAGGGCAAGAACGGCTCGAAAGCAATGGCCAAGTTGGCTACCAACTGCAAAGAGAGGTTTAAGACCGTCTTCACACGTTCGGGGTCAGTCTTGATTACCTTCCAAGGCTCTGAGTCTGCCAAGTACTTATTACCGATACGTGCCAAGTTCATGGCCTCCTTCTGTGCATCGCGGAAGCGGAAGTTTTCAATCAAGCGTTCTACCTCTGCCTTTACGTCCTTAAACTCAGCTATCGTCTGGCGATCATAGTCTGTCAACTCACCTGCGGCAGGTACCACGCCGTCGTAATACTTCTTTGTAAGCTGGAGAGCACGATTGACAAAGTTGCCATATACGGCCACCAACTCATTGTTATTACGAGCTTGGAAGTCTTTCCACGTAAAGTTATTGTCCTTCGTTTCGGGTGCATTGGCTGTAAGCACGTAGCGCAATACGTCTTGCTTGCCAGGAAGGTCGCGCAAGTATTCATCCAACCATACAGCCCAGTTACGTGAAGTACTAATTTTATCGTCCTCTAAGTTGAGGAACTCATTCGCTGGCACGTTGTCAGGCAGAATATATGAACCTTCAGCCTTCAACATAGCGGGGAATACGATGCAGTGGAACACGATATTGTCTTTACCGATGAAGTGGATCAAACGTGTGTCGTCGCTCTTCCACCACTTCTCCCAATCATTGGGGAGCAATTCCTTCGTATTGCTAATGTAGCCAATCGGTGCGTCGAACCATACGTAGAGCACCTTACCGTCAGCACCCTCTACAGGAACGGGAATACCCCACTCCAAGTCGCGGCTCACGGCACGGGGCTTGAGTCCCATGTCAAACCAACTCTTGCACTGTCCCATAACGTTGGGGCGCCATTCAGTGTGCTCCTTCGTTATCCACGGTTCGAGCCACTGCTGATGCTTATCGAGGGGCAGATACCAGTGTTTCGTCTTACGCAACACGGGTTTTGAACCGCTCACGGTCGAACGGGGGTTGATCAATTCGGTAGGAGAAAGGGCTGTACCACATTTCTCACACTGGTCGCCATAGGCACCTTCTGCGTGGCAGTGCGGACATTCGCCCGTGATGTAGCGGTCGGCCAAGAAGGTGTGTGCCTCTTCGTCGTAATATTGTTCGCTCTCTTGTTCTACAAACTCTCCCTTATCGTAAAGTGTGCGGAAGAAGTCTGAAGCGGTCTTCTTATGTACCTCTGAAGTGGTGCGGCCAAAGAAGTCGAACGAAATGCCAAAGCCTTCGAACGATTCGCGAATAATCTTGTTGTAACGGTCCACCACTTCTTGGGGGGTGCAACCTTCCTTACGTGCACGAATGGTGACGGGCACACCATGTTCGTCCGAACCGCAGATGAAAAGCACTTCGCGCTTCTTGAGTCGGAGGTAACGCACGTATATATCTGCTGGTACGTAGACGCCAGCTAAGTGACCGATGTGTACTCCGCCATTGGCATAAGGCAATGCGGCAGTGACAAGCGTACGGTTAAATTTTTTCTCTGTCATGGATGATGATGTTTATTTGTATGCAAAATTAACCATTTTCGGCCCTAACGCCAAAAAACACCCTACATTAATGAAAAAGAAAAACACGAATTGTGATGAATGAACATTAAGGCGCGCTTCGCGCTTAGTTTTTAAACATTAATGTTTCATTAATTGACCATTAATCTTTTTCATTAATCTTTTCGTTAAAGACATAAGAATAGAAATTGTTCAATGGCAGACTATAGAACAAGATTAATGAAAAGATTAATGGAAAGATTAATGAAAAGATTAATGGAAAGATTAATGAAAAGATTAATGGAAAGATTAACGAAAAGATTAATGGTCGATTAATGAAACATTAATGTTCAAAAACTAAGCGCGAAGCGCGCCTTAATGTTTAAAAAACTAAGCGCGAAGCGCGCCCCTTAACGTTAACGTTACCCCTCGCGTTTCTTAAAGCTAACGAGTGACGTTTCCAGAGCCTTTTTCATCTCGTTCGAAGCCAAGTAGCGGCAGCGCACGTTTTTAATGTGCTTAGCCGTTACGCTATCCTTTTCTGCTTCACCGCCAACGGCGCGCAGACCGAGATAAAACGTACCCAAGTCGCCCAACTTCACGCGTCTACCATGACGCAAGTAGTTCACCAATGCATTCGACAGCGCTTGTGCGCCACCTGACACGTCAGGCGAGGTCAAGTGCGTACGTTCCACAATACGACTTACGATGTCCTTAAACTTCATCACGCGCACGTTAGCGATGGCGGGATAATACTTCACTTTCTGATCAGTTACGTTCTTAATAGAACGAATCTTGTAATGTAACATGGTAATTTAAATTTTTAATAGGTTAGATATAAATGTAAGAATGTGAGAATGAAATGATTGAATAAATTGCGCAACCAAAGGCGATCATTCCACTCATTCATTTGAAGTCGTCTAAACTTTTATGAAGTTCAAGATTTGCCTTTATTTTTGAAGCGATTTTTGGTCTTGAAGAGGGAGTGTAGCGAGCTACACGACCGATGAAAGGTCAAAAAG
>ERZ1023886.262-NODE-262-length-23331-cov-29.356805_pt1 | contig 23331 bp, 16 predicted proteins | sample MGYA00380395_ERZ1023886 | MGnify/ENA primary metagenome ERZ1023886 (study PRJEB33179, sample SAMN07449002) | human gut metagenome | biome: Human-gut; feature: Human associated habitat; material: Faeces | host: Homo sapiens | place: India: Bhopal | collected... | reverse complement strand
TGGTGTGTTAGTTCAGCTGGTTAGAATACATGCCTGTCACGCATGGGGTCACGGGTTCGAGTCCCGTACACACCGCATTAAATCCTTCAAAACGATAAAAGTTTTGAAGGATTTTTTTTATGGCAGATTCTAAAAAATACTCAGTTCAACCTTTTAAGATTGTAAGGTCTTAAAGTTAGTTTAGTTGATTATTAAAGTGATGTAACCTTATAACTATCAACTAAAAACAGATTTTTAGAATGCCCTTGTATATATTTACGTTATAACTTTGCAACATTAAAAAACAATATGTATCTTTGCGTTTAGAAAAACAATAAAAACATATAAATATGATTAATTTTAAGATGCTACTCGCTTCATTGCTCGTAGCAGGTGTTTCGGCACAGGCTACTTTTGCGCAAGTTGCAAGCGAAAAGAAAAAGTCTGGTTATCCTTATGCCTTTGTAGGTGTACAAGGTGGTGGTCAAGTAACGTTTGGCAATTATGATGCTACGAAACTCATTACCCCAATTGGGGCTGTGAACATTGGTGGAATGTTTACACCCGTAGTAGGCGCACGCTTGCACGTAAGCGGAATTAATGAGAAGGGTGGACTTAAGAGCCTTGACAAAACTTACAAGTATAAGTTCGTTACCTCTAATCTCGATCTTATGTTCAACCTTTGCAATGCGTTTGCTCCTAATAAGCATCACGTAGTAAATGCTTATTTGTTGGGTGGCGTTGGCTTGGGCTATGCTTGGGATAACGATGATTTGAATAAGTTGGCAGGTAATAATATCACCAGTGTAACGAATGATAATGTAAACCTTCGTTGGAGCGATGACCGCTTGGTACACAACTTCCGCGTAGGTGCAATGCTCGACTTCGAATTGAGCCGCTTGGTAGGCATCAATCTTGAAGTTACTGCCAATAACTATCACGACCGTTTCAACTCAAAGTTGAATGGTAAGGGCGATTGGCAAGTGCAAGCATTGGCAGGTATCAACTTTAAGTTTGGCCGCAAACGCATTACTGAAGATAATGCCAATATGGTCTCTCAACAAGACTACAACCAAATGCAGCAAGCTCAACAGACTCCCGCTCCTGAATCAAAGCCTGAGCCTAAGCCAGAACCAAAGCCCGCAGCGCGTGTGTTGCACGAAACAAAGGCTGAAGTGTTCTTTACCATTGGTTCTTCTGCTGTTACAGGAACGGAAGAAGCTAAACTTCGTGCTTTCGCACAATGGATGAAGGATTATCCTAGTGCAAAGGCTGTGCTTACAGGTTATGCTGATGCAGGTACGGGTAATGCAGAAATCAACCGTACTATCTCACAAAAGCGTACAGAACACGTGAAGAAGATGTTGATTGAGAAGTATGGTATTGATGCTTCACGCCTTTCAACCGACTTCAAGGGTGATCAAGTTCAGCCCTTTAAGGAGAATGATTCTAACCGCGTAGTAATTGGTGTAGCTAAAGAACAGTAATCGAATTTAGCAATACATATATAATAGTATATGAGGCGCTCTATAGTTTTACGACAAACTATAGAGCGCTTTACTTTTTTATAGAAATAACGGCTTTGCAATGAATTGTGAGATGGCTAAGATGTATGCGTCTTGTTTATTTAATTTCTGCCAAATAGTCAAAATGTTCTCCTTCGACGAGCTTGGTTGCTTCGAGTTGACAAGTATGAGCTATGTCTTTTAAAGTATCGAAGTCAACGTACAGCCAATCAAATGATTTACCCTTACATTTTCCGTACACCATGTTGAAGTCTACTTCGCCATAGTAGGTATTTAGATCGTTTGTTGAGAAATCCTCGTCATCGTCAAATAGATAACAGAGGTCAGAAGAATCAGCTAAGATTTTTCCATCAGGTGAAAGCAGACTCTTGCAACGAAGGAGTAGAGTGGAGAGATTGCTTAACTTCCCCGCAATGCCTAATCCATTCATTAATAATAAGATGGTATCAAACTTGATGTCAAACGATGCTGTAAAGATGTCAGCACAAATGCTATGCCGGGCACCATGTAAGGTGCGTGCTTTGGTAGAAAGAGGTGAAATGTCAATAGAAGTAACGTCCAATCCACGTGCTTCTAAAGCTAATGTATGGCAGCCAGCTCCTGCTCCGACGTCCAAAACGCGACCTTTGCATAAATTGAGCGCGGTACGTTCAATACGTGACATGTGAGATTCTTTGCGAAATAATGTCTCAATCGGCATCTCGTCGTCGTCAAATAGACTCGACTGTACAATTAAATGATGTTGTGCATTGCCAAGGGTGGCGTAGTCCCAAATGGCTTGTCCCATTGGATCGTATTGGTCAGATAGTATCATAATGCGACAAAGTTAGTGCATTATTGTAAAAAAACATAGTAAAAAGATGATTTCCGGTATTAGAAAGGTGTAAACAAATACGGGTGATAACGGATGGAGAGAAGTATATACCTATGTATAATAATAGTGCTTTGTCAGCGTCAAATACTTGCTTTAAATAGGCGAAATGGCCTTACAAAGAATAAAAAAAGCGTTTTGTTGAAAAAAAAAGCATGAAATATTTGGTGCGAAAGAAATAATGCCTAACTTTGCACCCGTTTCCGAGAGACATCTACGAAACATGGGCAAATACCAGAGTGGCCAAATGGGGCAGACTGTAAATCTGCTGGCTTACGCCTTCGGTGGTTCGAATCCATCTTTGCCCACCTGCTTCTTTTTATAGAAAAAACTTGCGGAAGTAGCTCAGTTGATAGAGCACTAGCCTTCCAAGCTGGGGGTCGCGGGTTTGAGCCCCGTTTTCCGCTCAATTTATTAACTTGCTGTAATAGCTCAGTGGTAGAGCACTTCCTTGGTAAGGAAGAGGTCCTGAGTTCAACTCTCAGTTACAGCTCTATCGTTCTAGATGCTTAGGATGGTAGAGGAACAGATTATTCATTTATATAAATAAAAAGAAAAGCTATGGCTAAAGAAGAATTCGTGCGTACCAAACCGCATGTAAACATTGGTACAATTGGTCATGTTGACCATGGTAAGACTACTCTTACTGCTGCTATCTCTAAGGTATTGAATGAGAAGCTCGGTACATCTGAGGCAGTTAAGTCATTCGATCAGATTGATAATGCTCCTGAGGAGAAAGAGCGTGGTATCACTATCAACTCTGCTCACATCGAGTATGAGACAGCAAAGCGTCACTATGCACACGTTGACTGTCCTGGACACGCTGACTATGTAAAGAACATGGTTACTGGTGCTGCTCAGATGGATGGTGCTATCTTGGTTTGTGCTGCTACTGATGGTCCTATGCCACAGACACGTGAGCACGTACTTCTTGCACGTCAGGTAAACGTACCTCGCTTGGTTGTTTTCTTGAACAAGTGCGATATGGTTGATGATGAGGAGATGCTTGAGCTCGTTGAGATGGAGCTTCGTGAGATCCTCGAGCAGTATGGTTACGAGGAGGATACTCCAATTGTACGTGGTTCTGCTCTCGGTGCTTTGAACGGTGTTGAGAAGTGGGTTAAGTCTGTTGAGACTTTGATGGATACAGTTGATGAGTGGATTCAGGAGCCAGAGCGCGAGATTGATAAGCCATTCTTGATGCCTATCGAGGATGTATTCTCAATTACAGGTCGTGGTACTGTTGCTACAGGTCGTATTGAGACAGGTCGTTGCAAGGTAGGTGACGAAGTTCAGTTGCTCGGTCTTGGTGAGGACAAGAAGTCAGTTATTACTGGTGTTGAGATGTTCCGTAAGATCCTTGCAGAGGGTGAAGCTGGTGATAACGTAGGTTTGCTTCTCCGTGGTATCGATAAGGCTGAGGTTAAGCGTGGTATGGTAGTTGTACACCCAGGTGCTATTACTCCTCACGATCACTTCAAGGCTTCTATCTATGTATTGAAGAAGGAAGAGGGTGGTCGTCATACACCATTCGGTAACAAGTATCGTCCTCAGTTCTATCTCCGTACTATGGACTGTACAGGTGAAATCCACCTCCCTGAAGGTACTGAAATGGTAATGCCTGGCGATAACGTAGAAATCTCTGTAGAACTCATCTACGCTGTAGCTATCAACGTAGGTCTCCGCTTCGCTATCCGTGAAGGTGGTCGTACAGTAGGTTCTGGTCAGATTACTGAAATCCTCGACTAATACGCGGGATTAACCGATAAAACAATATAGGTGCTTGCCTCTATCTTGAGGCGAGCCCTATTAAACGGGAATAGCTCAGTTGGTAGAGCACTGGTCTCCAAAACCAGGTGTCGGGAGTTCGAGCCTCTCTTCCCGTGCTAATAGATACATATATGTTCCAGAAAGTAATTGCATATTGCAAAGATTCATACGACGAATTATCTCATAAGACCACGTGGCCTACGAGAAAGGAGTTGACTCACAGCGCGATTGTTGTGTTAACAGCTTCCATCATCATAGCACTCGTGGTGTATCTCATGGATACGGTATTTGAGTCAATCATGCAACTTATTTATCCTCAAATTTAAGTTGATATGGCACAAGCAGAAATGGCATGGTACGTTTTGCGTGCTGTAAGCGGAAAAGAAATGAAGGTTAAAGAGTACATTGATGCTGAAATTAAGAATGGCCGCCTCGGTGGCCATGTTTCGCAAGTACTCATTCCAACCGAGAAGGTGAAAGCACTCCGTGGTAACAAACAAGTTATCAAGGAACGTCTCTATCTTCCCGGCTATGTTCTTGTTGAGGCTAGACTAGTTGGTGAAACCGTTCACGAGTTGCGCAACACACCTAATGTGTTGGGTTTCCTCGGTGGAATGGATAACCCCACTCCCCTTCGTGAGAGCGAGGTGAACCGTATCCTCGGTAAGGTTGACGAGCTTGAGAATGAACCTCAGGAAATCGAAATTCCTTACATCGTAGGCGAGAACGTTAAGGTTACTGATGGACCGTTTAGTGGTTTCTCTGGTGTGATTGAAAAGATCGACGAAGAGAAGCGAAAGGTGACTGTCATTGTTAAGGTGTTCGGTCGCAGTACGGGCCTCGACCTTGGTTTTATGCAGGTAGAAAAGGAATAAGAGCGTACGGTCAATGTTACGTGTACTGTATCGCACATTATTCATCGTCACATTTTAATATTTTAATAAACAACAATGGCTAAAGAAGTTGCTGGATTAATCAAATTACAGATTAAGGGCGGCGCTGCAAATCCATCACCTCCCGTAGGTCCTGCTTTAGGTTCTAAGGGTATCAACATCATGGATTTCTGCAAGCAGTTCAACGCCAGAACTCAGGACAAGGCTGGTAAGGTATTACCTGTTGTCATTACTTACTTTAATGACAAGTCTTTCTCTTTCGTAGTAAAGACTCCTCCTGTAGCAATTCAATTGCTGGAAGCAGCCAAGAAGAAGAGCGGTTCTGCTGCTCCTAACCGTACCAAGATCGCTGAGATAACTTGGGATCAGGTTAAGGCAATCGCAGAAGACAAGATGCCCGACTTAAACTGCTTCACAGTTGAAAGTGCAATGCGTATGGTAGCTGGTACTGCCCGCAGCATGGGTATCACAGTAAAGGGTGACTTCCCTGGTGAATAATTTAAACTTCAATTTGAACAATGAGTAAACTGACAAAAAATCAGAAGTTAGTCGCTGACAAAGTTGAAGCAGGGAAGGCATATACATTGAAAGAAGCCGCATCTCTGGTAAAGGAAATTACTACTACCAAGTTTGATGCTTCAATCGATATTGACGTACGTTTAGGTGTAGACCCTCGTAAGGCTAACCAAATGGTTCGTGGTGTTGTTTCACTTCCGAACGGTACTGGTAAGACTGTACGTGTACTCTGCCTCTGTACGCCTGATGCCGAAGCTGCTGCAAAAGAAGCTGGCGCTGACTACGTAGGTCTCGATGAGTATATCGAGAAGATTAAGGGTGGTTGGACTGATATTGATGTCATCATCACTATGCCTGCCATCATGGGTAAAATTGGTGCCCTGGGTCGTGTGCTCGGTCCTCGTGGCTTGATGCCTAACCCCAAGAGTGGTACTGTAACGATGGATGTTGCCAAGGCTATCCGCGAGGTTAAGCAGGGTAAGATTGACTTTAAGGTTGATAAGAGCGGTATCGTTCACACTTCAATCGGTAAGGCTTCTTTCTCTCCCGAACAGATTTTCGGTAATGCCAAGGAGTTTATGGCTACCATCATTAAGTTGAAGCCCGCAAGTGCTAAGGGTACTTATATTAAGAGTATTTATCTTTCATCTACCATGAGTAAGGGTATCAAGATTGATCCCAAGTCTGTAGAAGAAAACTAAACTGAATTACAATCATGAAGAAGGAAGATAAAGCTATTATCATCGAGAAACTCGGTGAACAACTTAAGGAATATGCACACTTCTATCTTGTTGATGTAACGGGTATGAACGCTGAAGCTACTTCAGCTCTCCGTCGTAAGGCATTCGGTGCTGGCGTCAAGATGGTAGTTGTTAAGAACACACTTTTGCACAAGGCTTTTGAAGCATCTGATGTAGATTTCTCTGCACTTTATGATTGCTTGAAAGGCACTACTGCAGTATTCTTCTGCGAGACTGCTAACGTTCCTGCTAAGCTTCTCAAAGAAGTTGGCAAGGATGGCATTCCTGGTTTGAAGGGTGCTTACGCTGAAGAAGGTTTCTACGTTGGTGCAGATCAACTCGAAACTCTCTGCGCTATCAAGAGCAAGAACGAGGTTATCGCCGAGGTTATTGCTTTGTTGCAGTCACCTGCAAAGAACGTCATCTCTGCACTCTCTGGTGCAGGTCAGACTATCCACGGTGTGCTTAAGACTTTGGGCGAACGCCCTGAATAAAATCCCAGCATAATACTAATTTAATCTTGGCTGGGTAACCCCAAATAATTAGAAAAATAAACAAAAAAATACATTTAAGAAAATGGCAGATATCAAAGCTATCGCTGAAGAATTGGTAAATTTGACAGTGAAGGAAGTAAACGAGTTGGCAACTATCCTGAAGGACGAGTATGGAATTGAACCCGCTGCTGCAGCTGTTGCTGTTGCTGCCGGTCCCGCAGCTGGTGGTGCTGCTGCTGAAGAGAAGACTTCTTTCGACGTTGTTCTCAAGAGCGCAGGTGCTGCTAAGCTCCAAGTTGTTAAGGCCGTTAAGGAACACTGCGGTCTCGGCTTGAAGGAAGCTAAGGACCTCGTTGATGGTGCTCCTTCTAAGGTTAAGGAAGGCGTTGCTAAGGAAGAGGCTGAAGCACTCAAGAAGGCTCTCGAAGAGGCTGGTGCTGAAGTTGAACTCGCTTAATAAGGTATTCCCTTCTAAGGGTTATGGTTATGAATCTTCTGGTAGAGGGTTCATAACCTTTTTGTGTCTATACATTTCATAGCACAACTCTCAGTTTATTGGTTTATTAGTTTATGAGCTTTCGGGCGTTTGAGCTTTCTCTTTTTCTTATTTTTTGCTCCGCTCTTGGTATAACTTTTAAACTCATAAACTCTTAAACTTTTAAACACTTATTCTTTCATCTCAACACAATTGACGAATGTCTTCCACCGTAATTAATAATCGTGTTAACTTTGCGTCTGTAAAGAATCCGATGCCTTATCCCGATTTCTTGGACGTTCAGTTAAAGTCTTTCAAAGATTTCTTGCAGCTCGACACGCCAAGTGAATTGCGTAAGAACGATGGCTTGTACAAAGTTTTTGCTGAAAATTTCCCTATTGCTGATACACGCAACAACTTTGTATTGGAGTTTATTGACTATTACATTGATGAGCCTCGTTATAGCATTAAGGAGTGTCTGGAGCGCGGACTTACTTATAGTGTGCCTTTGAAGGCCAAATTAAAGCTTTATTGTACTGACCCCGATCATGAGGACTTTGATACGGTGGTTCAGGACGTCTTTTTGGGCGCTATTCCTTACATGTCTGACAATGGCACCTTTATTATTAATGGTGCTGAGCGCGTAGTCGTTTCTCAGTTGCACCGTTCGCCAGGTGTATTCTTTGGTTCGAGTGTGCATGCCAATGGTACGCAGCTTTATTCAGCTCGTATTATCCCCTTTAAGGGTTCTTGGATTGAGTTCGCTACCGACATCAACAATGTGATGTACGCCTACATTGACCGTAAGAAGAAGTTGCCTGTTACGACTCTTTTACGTGCCATTGGTTTTGAAAGCGATAAGGAAATTCTTCAGAACTTTATTTCAGCTGAAGAGGTAAAGGTGAATAAGACGAACTTGAAGAAGTTGGTTGGTCGCAAGTTAGCAGGTCGTGTGCTTTCAACAAGCTTTGAGGACTCTGTTGACCCTGACACGGGCGAAGTTTATACGCGTAGCCGTGTTGAGGTAGTTTGCGAGCGTTTGACTGAGATTACTCCTGAGATTGCTGATCGCATTCTCGACTCAGGTGAACAGACTATTCTCGTTCTCTCAGAAGAGCCTTCTTCTACTGACTACTCTATCATCTTCAATACCTTACAGAAGGATACGGCCAATACTGAGCAAGAGGCTGTCAACTATATCTATCGCCAATTGCGTAATGCTGACCCTGCTGATGATGCTTCTGCACGTGAAGTTATCAACAACCTTTTCTTCTCTGAGAAGCGTTATGATTTGGGCGAGGTAGGTCGTTATCGTATCAATAAGAAGTTGCGCTTGAATACGGATATGGACGTTCGTGTATTGACACGTGAGGACATCATCGAGATTATCAAGTACTTAGTTGAGTTGATCAACTCTAAGGCAACGGTTGATGATATTGACCACTTGAGCAACCGTCGTGTACGCACCGTTGGTGAGCAACTTTCTAACCAATTTGCTATTGGTTTGGCACGTATGAGCCGCACCATTCGTGAGCGCATGAACGTTCGTGACAATGAAGTATTCACTCCGACTGACTTGATTAATGCTAAGACTATTTCAAGCGTAATCAATTCATTCTTTGGTACGAATGCCTTGTCACAGTTCATGGACCAAACAAACCCCTTGGCTGAGGTAACGCACAAGCGTCGTCTTTCAGCCCTTGGTCCTGGCGGTTTGTCACGTGAACGTGCTGGTTTCGAGGTGCGTGACGTACACTATACGCACTATGGTCGTCTTTGTCCGATTGAGTCACCTGAAGGCCCGAACATTGGTTTGATTTCTTCACTCTGCGTTTACGCAAAGATTGATGACCTTGGCTTCATCGAAACTCCCTATCGTAAGGTAGAGAACTCGATGGTTGACATGAATAATGATGACATTGTTTATCTCTCAGCAGAAGAGGAAGAAGGCAAGATAATTGGTCAGGGTAATGCCCCCTTGAACGATGACGGTTCATTCATTCGCGACAAAGTTAAGTGTCGTCAAGATGCTGATTATCCTGTAGTTCCGCCTTCAGAGGTTGAATTGATGGACGTATCACCTCAGCAGATTGCTTCAATCGCTGCCTCTTTGATTCCGTTCTTGGAACACGATGATGCTCACCGTGCATTGATGGGATCTAACATGATGCGTCAGGCAGTTCCTTTGATTCGCAGTGAAGCTCCTATTGTTGGTACGGGTATTGAAAAGCAAGTGTGTGAGGACTCTCGCACCATGATTACTGCAGAGGGTGAAGGCGTGATCGAATATGTTGACGCTAAGACCATTCGCATTGCTTACGACCGTTCGGAAGACGAAGAATTTGTAAGCTTCGACTCAAACGTTAAGGAGTACGACATACCTAAGTTCCGTCGTACCAACCAAAATATGACCATCGACCTTCGTCCAATTTGTGACAAGGGTCAGCGCGTTCACAAGGGCGATATTCTTACTGAAGGTTATGCCACTGAAAATGGAGAGTTAGCACTCGGTCGTAACCTCTTGGTAGCTTACATGCCTTGGAAGGGTTACAACTACGAGGATGCCATTGTATTGAACGAACGCATGGTTCGTGACGATGTGCTCACTTCTGTTCATGTTGACGAGTATTCACTCGAGGTACGTGAGACGAAGCGTGGTATGGAAGAGTTTACCAACGATATTCCTAACGTAAGCGAGGACGCTACGAAGGACTTGGACGATACCGGTATCATTCGTATTGGTGCGCGTGTTGCTCCAGGCGATATCTTGATTGGTAAGATTACGCCGAAGGGTGAAAGCGACCCCACTCCTGAAGAGAAGTTGCTCCGTGCTATCTTTGGTGACAAGGCTGGCGACGTGAAGGACGCTTCATTGAAGGCAAATCCTTCATTGGCAGGTGTGGTTATCAACAAGCGCCTCTTTGCTCGTGTACAAAAGACTCGTTCTGAGAAGACAGCAGACAAGCTCAAACTTCAGAAGTTAGATGACGACTTCCAGAAGGACGTTAACGACTTGAAGGAAGTAATGATTAATAAGTTGCTCTCACTCATCAGCGACAAGGAGTCAATGGGTGTGAAAGACAACATCGGTTCTGAGGTAATTGCTAAGGGTACGAAGTTTAACGAAGTAGTACTTAGCGCATTAGACTACACTTCAGTAGAGTTGCACGATTGGACAGACGACGAGCACGCTAACAAGTTGATTCGTCAGTTGGTAATCAACTACTTGAAGAAGTATAACCAATTAGACGCTGTTTTGAAGCGTAAGAAGTTTGCTATCACCATTGGTGACGACCTTCCTTCAGGCATCATTCAGCAGGCTAAGGTCTACATTGCCAAGAAGCGTAAGATTGGTGTCGGTGATAAGATGGCCGGTCGCCACGGTAACAAGGGTATTGTGTCAAAGGTAGTACGCCAAGAAGACATGCCGTTCCTTGCCGATGGTACTCCTGTCGACATCGTATTGAATCCGTTGGGTGTGCCTTCACGTATGAACATCGGTCAGATATTCGAGGCCGTGTTAGGTGCTGCAGGTCGCAAGTTAGGTGTTAAGTTTGCTACGCCTATCTTCGATGGTGCTAAGTTGGAAGACCTTTGCGAATGGACAGACAAGGCTGGCTTGCCCCGTTACTGCTCAACGCAGTTGTACGATGGTGCTACGGGTGAAGCCTTTGACCAGAAGGCAACAGTGGGTGTAACCTATATGTTGAAGCTCGGTCACATGGTAGAAGACAAGATGCACGCTCGTTCAATCGGTCCGTACTCGCTCATCACGCAACAACCTCTTGGTGGTAAAGCACAATTTGGTGGTCAGCGTTTTGGTGAAATGGAAGTTTGGGCCATCGAGGCCTTCGGTGCGTCACACGTACTTCAAGAGATTCTTACCATTAAGTCAGACGATGTTACGGGTCGTGCTAAGGCATACGAAGCTATCGTTAAGGGTGACCCCATGCCAACACCAGGTATTCCTGAGTCACTCAACGTATTGCTTCACGAATTGCGCGGCTTGGGCTTGAGCATCACGCTCGACTAATAGGAGGGAATGTTTAATAAGTTTATAAGTTTAATAAGTTTATGAGTTTAATAAGTTTATGAATTATACCAAAACTTAAACTCATTAAACTCATTAATCTCATTAAACTTAATAAACTTATTAAACTCCCGCTTTCAACTTTCCACTCTCAATCAATCCTACAAAAATGGCATTTAAAAGAGATAATAAGATAAAGAGTAACTTTACGAAGATTACCATTGGTCTTGCTTCACCTGAAGAGATTATGGCAAATTCGTATGGTGAGGTGTTGAAGCCCGAAACCATCAACTACCGCACCTATAAGCCTGAGCGTGATGGCTTGTTCTGCGAGCGCATTTTTGGTCCGACGAAGGACTATGAGTGTCACTGCGGTAAGTACAAGCGCATTCGTTACAAAGGCATCGTCTGCGACCGTTGTGGTGTTGAAGTTACTGAGAAGAAGGTACGTCGCGAGCGTGCAGGCCACATTCAGTTGGTTGTGCCTGTAGCTCACATTTGGTACTTCCGTTCTCTTCCCAATAAGATGGGCTATTTGTTAGGTATTCCTACCAAGAAGCTCGACTCAATCATCTATTACGAACGTTACGTAGTTATACAGCCCGGTCCTTTGGCCGACGATGTAGCCGTTAATGATTTGTTGACTGAAGACGAGTACATTGACTTAACAAAGCGCCTTCCTAAAGACAATCAGTATCTTGACGATTCTGATCCTAATAAGTTCATTGCAAAGATGGGTGCCGAGGCCGTTTACGACCTCTTGAGGCGCATCGACCTCGATAGCCTTTCATACGAGTTGCGTGACCGTGCCAACTCCGACTCATCAATGCAGCGTAAGAATGAGGCTTTGAAGCGCTTGCAGGTAGTAGAATCATTCCGTGCAAGTCGCGATCGCAATAAGCCCGAGTGGATGATTATGAAGGTAATCCCTGTCACTCCACCCGATTTGCGTCCCCTCGTTCCATTGGATGGTGGCCGTTTCGCCACTTCCGACTTGAATGACCTCTATCGTCGTGTTCTCATTCGTAACAATCGTCTAAAGCGTTTGCTCGAGATTAAGGCCCCTGAGGTAATCCTCCGCAACGAAAAGCGTATGTTGCAAGAGGCTGTTGATAGCCTTTTCGACAATTCACGTAAGTCGTCGGCCGTTAAGAGCGATAGCAACCGTCCTCTCAAGTCACTCTCTGACTCATTGAAGGGTAAGGCAGGTCGTTTCCGTCAGAACTTGCTCGGTAAGCGTGTTGACTATTCAGCTCGTTCGGTAATTGTCGTTGGTCCTGAATTGAAGATGGGTGAGTGCGGTTTGCCTAAGTTGATGGCTGCCGAACTTTACAAGCCATTTATCATTCGCAAGCTCATCGAGCGTGGCATTGTTAAGACCGTTAAGAGTGCCAAGAAGATTGTTGACCGCCGCGAACCCGTAATTTGGGATATCCTTGAACACGTAATGAAGGGACACCCTGTATTGCTCAACCGTGCGCCGACACTTCACCGTTTAGGTATTCAGGCCTTCCAGCCCAAGATGATCGAAGGTAAAGCTATTCAGTTGCACCCATTGGCATGTACAGCGTTCAACGCCGACTTCGATGGTGACCAGATGGCTGTTCACCTCCCCTTGAGCAACGAGGCAGTACTCGAAGCACAAATGTTGATGCTTCAGAGCCATAACATTTTGAACCCTGCCAATGGTGCGCCTATCACTGTGCCTTCACAGGATATGGTGTTGGGACTTTACTATATCACCAAGCTTCGTCCTGGTTCTAAGGGCTCAGGTCTTACCTTCTATGGTCCAGAAGAAGCCCTCATTGCATTCAACGAAAAGCGTGTTGACGTACATGCTCCCGTAAAGGTGTTAGTAGATGATATTGATGAAAATGGTGCTAAGATTAAGCACATTGTTGAGACTTCAGTAGGTCGTATCATCGTTAACGGCATCATTCCTGACGAGTGTGGTTACATCAACTGCGTTGTAGCTAAGAAGTCATTGCGTGACATCATCTCAAAGGTTATCAAGACCGTAGGTATGGCACGTGCTTGCGAATTCCTCGATGGTATTAAGAACCTTGGCTATCGCAAGGCATACGAAGGCGGTTTGTCATTCAACTTGGGTGATATCATTATCCCTGACGAGAAGGCCGACATCGTAAAACGTGGTAACGAAGAGGTTGAGCAGATTACCATGAACTATAACATGGGTTTCATCACCGACAACGAACGTTACAACCAAGTTATTGATACTTGGACCCACGTTAACACCGATATTAAGAAGACATTGATGAAGCAGATGACAGAGGCCGACCAAGGCTTCAACGCTGTGTTCATGATGTTGGACTCTGGTGCCCGTGGTTCAGCCGACCAGATTGCCCAGTTGGCAGGTATGCGTGGTTTGATGGCCAAGCCTCAGAAGGCAGGTGCTGAAGGTGCTCAGATTATTGAAAACCCGATCCTTTCAAACTTTAAGGAGGGTATGTCGGTGTTGGAGTACTTTATCTCAACCCACGGTGCTCGTAAGGGTCTTGCCGACACCGCTTTGAAGACAGCCGACGCTGGTTACTTGACTCGTCGTTTGGTTGACGTATCGCACGACGTTATCATTAATGAAGAAGACTGTGGCACACTCCGTGGCCTTGTATGTACAGCTCTTAAGGATGGCGATGAAGTTATTTCATCACTTTCAGAGCGTATCTTGGGCCGTGTGTCAGTTCACGATATTATTCACCCCACAACGGGTAAGCTCATTGTTGCAGCAGGCGAAGAAATCACCGAGCCCATTGCAGCCGAAATCGAAGCTTCACCCATCGAGAGCGTTGAAATCCGTTCAGTGCTCACTTGCGAGAGCAAGCATGGTGTCTGCATGAAGTGCTACGGTCGCAACCTCGCTACCAGCCGCATGGTACAAAAGGGTGAGGCAGTAGGTGTTATTGCAGCTCAGTCAATTGGTGAGCCTGGTACGCAGTTGACCCTCCGTACCTTCCACGCCGGTGGTATCGCATCAAATGCTGCCGCCAATGCTACTATCAAGGCCAAGAGCGACTGCCGCGTAGAGTTTGACGAACTTCGTACCGTTGAAACTCACGATGATGAAGGCAACGCATGCAAGGTTGTAGTTAGCCGTTTGGCTGAAGTACGCTTTGTAGACGAAAATACAGGTATTGTACTTTCTAATCAAAATGTACCCTACGGTTCAATGCTCTTCGTTGAAGAAGGTCAACACGTTGATAAAGACACTGTCATTGCTAAGTGGGACCCCTTCAATGCTGTAATCGTTACCGAAAATGCGGGTAAGGTACAATTCGAGAATGTAACCGAAGGTATCAGCTACCGTGTTGAAGAAGATGAAGCAACAGGTTTGCGTGAGCGTATCGTGATTGAGTCAAAGGACAAGACCCACGTACCTAACTGTCACATTCTTGACGAGAAGGGTGAAATCATTCGCACCTATAGCTTCCCTATCAATGGTCACATTGTGGTAGAAGACGGTCAAGAACTCAAGGCAGGTGATATCCTTGTTAAGATACCTCGTGTAGTAGGTAAGGCCGGTGATATCACTGGTGGTCTTCCCCGTGTTACAGAGCTCTTCGAAGCGCGCAACCCGAGCAATCCTGCTGTGGTAAGCGAAATCGATGGTGAGATTACCATGGGCAACGTTAAGCGTGGCCACCGTGAGATTATCGTAACACCTAAGTTTGGTGAGGTGAAGAAGTACCTCGTTCCACTGTCAAAGCAAATCTTGGTACAAGAGAACGACTTCGTTCGTGCTGGTACACCGCTCTCAGACGGTTCAATTACTCCGGGCGACATCTTGGCTATCAAGGGTCCCACGGCAGTACAAGAGTACATCGTTAACGAGGTACAAGATGTGTACCGTTTGCAGGGTGTAAAGATTAACGATAAGCACTTCGAAGTAATCGTGCGTCAGATGATGCGTAAGGTTCAGATTAACGAACCTGGTGATACGCGCTTCCTCGAACAGCAGATTGTTGACAAGCTCGACTTCGCTGAAGAGAATGATCGCATTTGGGGCAAGAAGGTAGTTGTTGACGCTGGTGATAGCGAAACGATGAAGAAGGGTATGATCGTAACAGCCCGCAAGCTTCGTGACGAAAACTCACAGCTCAAGCGTCGTGACCTCAAACTCGTTAAGGTGCGTGATGCTATGGCAGCTACTTCTACTCAGATCCTTCAGGGTATTACCCGTGCAGCATTGCAGACGAAGAGCTTCATGTCATCAGCATCATTCCAGGAAACAACGAAGGTGCTCAACGAAGCTGCTATCAGCGGTAAGACTGACTATCTCGAGGGTATGAAGGAGAACGTAATTTGCGGTCACCTCATCCCTGCTGGTACTGGTTTGCGTGAGTTCAGCAAAATCGTTGTTGCTGACAAAGACGAATATGAAGACGAACTCACCGGTAAGTAATATTTCTCTGTACTAATTATATAAAAATCCCCTACATACAACGTGCGTTGTGTGTAGGGGATTTTTGGCTTTAACGTACACTGCCATTTATTGAAATATATTGGTGTCCGATAAAACTCAAAAAGGCGCATACTTGGATAGAATGCTTACATTGTATATTGGGGGCGAAAAATTTCCGCAACATGATTTTTATGGGGTTTTGTGGGCGATGTAAGATAAAAGGTCTATTTTTGTAAAATCGAACTAAAACAATTTATAATGATGCAGATAAAAACGATTCTATTCATGATGATCTCAATCATTCCTTTTACTTGCTTAGCACAAAAATCTAAGCAAGTAAAAGCAATCAAAAAAGTAGAACCTATAGAAACGGAAGATGAAAATCATCCACCTATGGGATCGCCAATAGTCAATCTGCTAAAAGCTATTGATTATGCAGAAGTATGTGATGATTGTATCCTCACACCTAATTGCGCAACTGAAGGTGAAGAAGATGGGACAGTATCCACTGACGAAACCACTTTGGATGTTATAAAATATATTATCAATAGAGATGTCATTGGATACTTTGAACTTGGCGAAGAAGTTAACTCTCCACTGAAATTGAAGAAATACAAGGAGAGCCAAGATTACAAGGATAATCTGACTTTTCTCAATGAAGTACGTTCATGCGTAATGAACCATGAATACTTCATTGAATCCGATTTTGACTCAAAATTTGAACTTGATAGCCAAACATTTAAGTTTGAAATACCTGCTATCTACGAATGCGAGATTACTACAACAGACACACATTTATCAAACGATGGATACTTTACAACACCCATTCTTGATGAAAACCTTGCACACGAAATAGAAACGAACAAAGTGAAAACTTTCTTGTTCGTAAAAATAGCAGAAGATTGTGGAGAATACATTCAATTTATACCGCAAAGATTATATTTGGCAACTGTCAAAACTGGAAAGATTTTGTACGAATATGAATTTAAGGAAGAACCAACTAAAAAAGAAGAGATAGCTGCCTCTACTGCTGCAATTCCTTCTGAAGTTGTGGAAACGATGCCTCAATACCCTGGTGGAGAAATGGCAATATTCAAACACATATTTGAAAACATCAAATATCCAGTGGACGCAATGGAAAAGGGCATTCAAGGTAGAGTTGTAGTAAACTTCATTATTGAAAAAGATGGAAGTATTGGTAATGCGTCAGTTGAAAGTTCCTTGTATCCTTCTCTTGATGCAGAAGCCATACGAGTTATCAAGACGCTTAAAAAGTTTACACCTGGAACTCAAAATGGAAAGCCTGTAGCTGTCGGTTATCATCTTCCGATTACTTTCCGTATGCAATAAGCCCCACCTTCGGGTAGTCCATCATTCAGCCGCTTTGCGTATTGGCTTTCTTTGCCGTGCGTGAGGCGTTTTTTTGGCTCGTCCTCCGCTCCCGAGCCAAAGAAAAAGTCTGCCAAGAGGCGCACAGCAAAGAAAGCCAAAGCGCAAGCCAAAGCGACTGAATGGTTGGACTGCCCGCCCCCCCAAAAAAAGCATTTCTGGCAAACTTCTTGCAGTCACCATTCAATGTGGCGCACGTTCGTTTTCGCTTTTCATCACTGACGAGCAATCCACGCTCCGCCTATACTATACAAACGAATACAACTACTCCGATGTGTTCCACCTCACGACTCAGACCAAGCGCAAACTCGCGTTCTCTCGTTCCACGGCTTTCTGCTATGGCAAGTCACTTTTTAACGAAATAGTGAGCCATTCTAACTATTTCGTGAAATGTTATTATTAACTTTGTTGCAATTCATAAAGCAAAGTTTGAAACTGTACAGAATCAAAGTTGTGTTTGTTGAGAAAGACATGTCGCAAACGCAATTGGCTCAACTGCTGGGCAAGAGTTTTAGCTCGGTTAATGCCTATTGCAGCAACCGCACGCAGCCGTTGCTTGACGTGCTGAAGCAAATTGACGACATTCTTTCGGTCAATGTGCGAGACCTCATTATTGACGAATAAGCCACAAAATAGTTATGGCAAAAAAGCGATCAAGTCAAAACCGCAAAAGAGCATGGAAGAGGCTCTTGGGGAGTCGTGCAACAAGATGCGCGGCTCAGTTGAGCCGTCTGAATACAAACATGTGGTGCTAAGCTTGATATTTTTGAAATACGCTGGCGACCAAGTACCAATGGTGCAGACTCAGGACCATTCATTGACTTTATGCTTGGCGAAATACTCAAAACACTTGAATTGCACAAAGGGGAACTGATACAAAGTGTTCCTGATAAAGTTCCCAATATAGTTCCTAATATAGTTCCCCATAAAATCCCTAATAAAGTTCCCCATAAAATCCCTAATAAAGTTCCCAATAAACTAATAGAGTCTTATCCCAACGTTACGGCAAGTGCTTGGAATGTGTACGCACTGATTAAGCAAGACTCACGCATGACCATTGCCCAAATGGCAGAAGCACTGTCCGTTAGCGACCGCATGATAAAGAAATACCTGACGGTGCTGAAAGAGAACGGATTGGTGGCACGCATTGGAAGCAACAAGACTGGATACTGGCAAATCACGAAAATATAGCATCTCTGCCTTATGCCCTACTTCAACGAAATCCAACTGGAGGCATCTATACAGCATCACTTTGCTTGCACCATTAAATGGCGCATATTGAAAAATCAATGAGTTGCGTATTTTTTTATGGGTGATTCAGGGTGACGCATTGACGAAGTCAACAAAAAGAAGCGACTTCAATTGCTATCTATTTAAAATAAATAGCAATTGAAGTCGCTCTCGATTGTTAGAATAAATTAGTTACTTTGTGGCAACGTAACAGTGTTGAACGCGCTTACATCGGGAGTGGTGTGTTGCTCATGAATGATTTTTACCAACTCTTTTACGATGTCGGGGTGAGCAGACGATACGTCGGTGTCCTCGTGAATGTCGGTAGCAAGATTGAACAACTTGCATTGGCCGTGGTTAACATAAAGTTTCCAATCCCCCTTGCGGACGGCCATCTGGTTGGTTTCATGAAATTCCCAATACAAGAAGTCGTGTTCTACTTGCTCGCCTGTGCCTAACAACGTGGGGGCAAACGATATGCCGTCAAAGTAGTCGTGCTTCACCTTTTTGTTGCCAAAACGCTCTGTATAGTTTTTCTGCCCAATAAGGTCGCAGAAGGTGGGCATTATGTCGTAAAAGGCTAAGATATGGTCATTGACAGTACCCGCCTTAACATGCCCTGGCCAACGCACGATGAATGGTATGCGAATGCCACCCTCAAGACATGAGCGCTTCTTGCCCTGCAACTTACCGTCACGGCCAAAGAAGTCGGGGTCAGCACCTCCCTCTTCGTGTGGGCCATTGTCTGATGAGAAGATAAGTATCGTGTTATCGTCAAGCCCCTTTTCCTTGAGTTTGGCCATAATCTCGCCCACATAAGCATCAAGGCGCGTAATCATGGCTGCAAACTGTGCGTGCGTGTTGACAGTAGCATGATAACGATCAACACCAGCAAAGGTCTTGTCGTTGCAGAAGCTGCCATAATAAGCCTTTAATATCGAGTCGTTGGGCTGATAAAGCTCGGCATGGGGCAAGGTGTAAGTAAAGAAACCATAGAAGGGGGTGTCTTTAGTTTGAAGATCAAGCCACTCAAGAGCCTCACGATGTATCATGTCGCCCGAATACTGAGTGCGCTTAGCGTAGTCGGGATTGGCGCAGCCGTCACTATACTTAACGTTTTCGTCCATCGTGATGCGAATAACATCGGTATCGCCACGACGCGGACTATAACGATTTAAGAAATTAGGAAAGTATCGATGCGCCATATACTGACAGATGTAGCCATAATATTCATCTATGCCACGCGTTTTGGGCGTAGAAACGGATCCTTCGTAGCCACCAGCCCACTTGCCAAACATTCCAGTAGTGTAGCCGTTGGCCTTCATTATCTCAGGCAGGATAACGTGGTTGGGGTCGTAGGGTTCTTGTCCTACGCGGTCGGGCTCTGAGGTTACGCCATATTTTATGCTGGGGCGTCCCTTCCAATACTCATTGTTGCCACGCACATGAGTGTGACCCGTATGTTGCCCCGTCATGAGTGTAGCACGTGAGGGAGCACTCACGGGACTACCCGCATAAGCTTGTGTAAAGCGCATGCCTTCGCTGGCCATGCGGTCGATGTTGGGAGTGGCGATGTAGGGTTGTCCGTAGCAAGCTAAGTCGCCATAGCCCATGTCATCGCAAAGTATGAATATAATGTTAGGTTTGTCAGCGTGTTGTGCCAAAGCCGAAAGACTTGCCATAGCCGCTCCACCTAAAAAAAGATTGCGCGTAAGATTCATAATATTGTATTGTGATGTTTGTTTAGAAAGATTATTTTACCAACTTTACGCCCCCTTGTATAAATACGCCTTTGAGTGCTTTGTTGCGTTGGGCGCGACGACCGTCGATGTGATAAATAGGAGCTGCTTTTTGTAGATTATCAGGGGCCACTACCACAGGACTAACCGAGGTTACCTCTTTTTTAGGGGTGAGGAATAACTGAAAGTCATAGGTCTGTCCGTGTACATCATCGTCGGCACCCTCGAGTGCATTGTCGGTAATGCGTAGGCGCAAGCGTGTTTTGCGCGATTGAGTAATGGCGGGAACGCTTATTTCTGTTCGGCCAGAGGCTGCATTCATAAAGTCATGTTGCGACTCAAAGATACCATCACCGTCCCAATCAAAGTAGGCTGTAACAGTATAATCTTTGCCTACGTTTTGTGCTTCGTAGCTGAGCGTAAAAGTGCCTCCTGCGGTAACTGTCGCTGTGTCTTTTCGCTGTAGGAGATAATAGCTTGAGGGCTGAGCTGTTGCAACGTAGTTTAACTTTTGTGGCACGTCGTTGACACTGCCAGCAATCGTGAGCGAGGTTAAATAAGCATTGCCTCTTTCGCCACATGGCAACATATAAACACCCAACTGCTTGGCATACTCACTGCGCTCATAGAGTACAGGAGCTTCGTAGTCATATTTGGTCTCTTGGATATCCCAATAGGAGTTGCCACGATTGTAACGTATGTGATAGGCGACTACCTTTCCTGTGCTCTGCTGATAGTTGAGACCTAAGGTGCCGTCCTTTGAAGTGTCGATGGTTTGGTCGGTGCTACACATATAATAGTAGCCTAAAGGGGCAGCTCCAGCAGTTGTGTTGGATTTGATTTCGTATTCTACGGGGGTGTTGCCTACCTTTATTTGTGAGTTCTCGGCTACGTGCGAGCTTTGAATGTACTTCTTCGACGTTACATTTTGGATGTAATAACAATTAGCATTGGCTGTGGGTATGAACTGCCAATATTGCTTTTGCGTGTTGGTGTTAGGCGATGCATTGAGCATGCCTGCGTTTTCGTAAATGTAAGAATTGGTATTACTGAAACGGTGCAACAGATACACCTTTCCTTCGACAGGAAATGTGTGCTCCTCGTTGGTTTGTGCCACCAAGGTGTTTGTGGCACAAATGAACAAGAGGCCACAGAATAATTTTTTTATCATAGAACTTAAATTTAGGGAAAAATTAAACTGTCCGTTGCGAAGGTAAGGAATATTTTCTTTTTGTCAAAATATTCTTTTCAATTTAGATTTTTCATTTCGCGAAACGCACTCCAAGCTATAGGTACGCACACGGCAAAAGAGAGTACGTCGCTAACAGCTTGACACATCTCGACCCCTTGCAACCCACAAAGGCGGGGTAAAATAAATATTAAAGGAATGAAGAACAAACCACTGCGCGCTGCTGCAACAATATTGGCACGAATGGGTTTGCGAATGGTTTGCATCAACATGTTGGTCAGTCCTATGGTAGGGAGCAGCACAAACGTAATCATCTGCCAACGTAAGGCTTCCGTACCCACACTAACGACTTCTGGGTCATGACGAAACAAGGTGATAATCGGTTCAGCAAAGCAATAGCCTACTGATGCACATAGGGCTAAGAAGATAGTGCCGATTTTAATGCAATAAAAGTAACCTTCTCTTACGCGATTATAGAGTTTGGCTCCATAACAAAAGCCACATAGGGGCTGAAAACCTTGTCCTAAACCTATGATTATGGCAAAGATGAAGAAGCAGAAGCGTGTAACGATGCTCATTCCTGCTATGGCAGCGTCGCCATACGCACCAGCAGCAATGTTGAGAGCAGCAGTAGAGAAGGCTGTTAAGCCCTGACGCGAAAGCGACGGAGTGCCGCCAAAGATGATTTCTTTTACATACGATAATCGTGGCGAGTAATGGCGTAAATTGATGCGTATGCCCCCATTTTGACGGGTCATATAGAGCAATACGAAGAAGCTACCCATCTGACTCAACACGGTGGCCCAAGCTGCTCCCGCAATGCCAAGGGCAAAGCCAAAGATGAGCAGGGGGTCGAGCACGAGGTTAATAATGGCTCCCGTTAGTATGCCATACATGGCATAGGCGGCGTTGCCTTGAAATCGCATCTGATTGTTCATCGTGAGCGAGGCAGTCATAAAAGGGGCACCTAAGAGTACTATGCCAAGGTATTGTTCGGTATAGGGCTGAATGGTGGGAGTCGAGCCTAATAGCTCGGCCAATGGACTGAGCCAAACGTGTCCTACGATGGCTAATAATACACCGAAACTAAGGCTATAAGTAAATCCCGTGGCCGACATTGTACGCGCATCGGCCGTTTGGCGTGCGCCAAGCTTGCGTGATATGTAATTGCCCGAACCATGCCCAAAAAAGAAGCCTACGGCTTGTATTACCGACATGACCGAAAACACAATGCCTACAGCTGCAGTGCACTGTGTATTGATTTTGCTCACGAAGAAGGTGTCGGCCATATTATAAAGGCTGGTGACCAACATAGAAATGATGGTGGGCAAGGCCATAGTGAGTATAACCTTGTGTACAGGAGCCTGAGTGAGAAATTTATAATTATCGCGCTTCGTTTTCATACGGCAAAGGTACGAAAAAGGTGTGTAATGTGTACGGACATATAGCAACGACTTATTGTAATCCTACCTTTTAAGAAATCTCTACAAAATGTTTCAGAACGCCTTAAATAGTCATTTCCGGCTTACATATATTTTACCTTTGCATATTTTATGTTTCATGTTTCATTTTTATGTTTCAACTTATTGATTATCAATACTTTTGAAGGCTGAAATATACGACTTTTATGTTTCACTTTTAGTTTCAATGTTTCATTCTAAAAACACTGAGGGAGAAAAACAAAAACACTGTGGGAGCGATTCAAAACCTCTGTGGGAGCGATTCAAAAACACTGAGGGAGCGTGAAAGCGCTCCCTCAGTGTTTTGAAAAATGAAACATGAAACTAAAAATGAAACATTAAAGTCGTATGTTTCACTTTTCGAAATGATTGATATTCAATTACTTTATAACAAAAAATGAAACATGAAAGATAAATCAAAGGTTCTGAAAACGTATGGATATATGTTCGATAAACTGCAATTTATCTGCCTAATTGGGGGGCGGGTTTGTAACCCGCGGCAGCAGCAGGTTGCTTATAGTCGCTTGACGACTCTAAGTAGATGTTCAAGCCTGCTGCTGCCGCGGGTTAAAAACCCGGGGGGGGGGGGGGGGGGGGGGGGGGGGGGGGG